>Ga0209184_1000558_pt1 | contig 36856 bp, 31 predicted proteins | sample EN8Hudsemesocosm_2_FD_184627 | JGI IMG/M metagenome (GOLD analysis project Ga0209184, IMG submission 184627) | Methane-oxidizing microbial communities from mesocosms in the Hudson Canyon - EN8C Hudson Canyon (SPAdes) (version 2) | ecosystem: Environmental > Aquatic > Marine > Cold seeps | place... | reverse complement strand
AGAAAGAGGTATCGTCTAAAGAGACTTGTTCACCTCTGGTTTAGTCATTATTCACTCATAATCTCAACAAGCTTAGGGTCAATACATGAACGCAAAAAAAGATTCATTTCAGGCTCATCATCCGACTCATAAAAACGCATCATCAATTCATTGAATTTAAGTTTATACTTAGCGGATAAGTTTAAAGGCGGATAACCCGCATCCAATAAAATACCATTCATCATCAACCTGCCTGTACGCCTATTAACACCATAAAAGAACTTATTACGCGCCATAAGCAGAAATACATGAACCGCTTTATCATAAATATCATCAAAAGCATTCATCGAAATTAATAACTCAGAAAATTTTCGACTTAATGCTTACGCATTAGGCGGTAAATAACTTGAACCCGCAATTGTCACACCACCAGCACGAAAGCACCCCAATTCTAGCGCTTCCTCTTTACCCGCTATCGCGAGCAAACCAAATAAAAATTCTAAAGAAAAAGTAAATTCACCGGTCTTCACTGCAGCAAACAAGTAACGCCAAGCATTTCCTTGGTTTATTGCTATTTGCTGATCACTTAGCTCATGACCTCCAACCGTGACGCCTTCCAGAAGTGTCAGAACCTCAGGAAGCGTATAATCAACCCCCTCAAGCAAGATAGAGTCATGAACCAAAACCCCCACCGCTCTTTTGACCAACATTAAAGCCTTATCTCGGTTCGGTTTAATCTTTGAGATTAATAAATCATGACCACCCATTTGGCACCTTTTATTTGACCACTACAACCGCATCAGTATAACGGAGGTATTTCACCAAACGCAGCGGAAGCTCGTTACTGGAATGCCTCTAAAATCGTGGCCAGTTTTACTTGACCACTACATTCAGCCCTATCCCGATGTAAAAATAAAACGAATCGAGTAAGTAATTGGGCAAACAAATTAATCGCTCGAAGAGGTTTTAATAAAACGTCTGTTGCGATGGCTGCAAGAATGGCTAGAACCTGTTGGTTACTACTGAACAAAAGAGAGGCTTATAAACAAATAAACTAACTGAATGGTTTGTTAAAGACATGAAAAAACTTCACGTATTTTCTACTACGGTAACCATACAGTGATGAATAAAGCGGTTAATCCGGCCTAGCAAGAGCCTGATAAGGACATAGTTCTTGAAACTGAGTGCCTGCTTTAGGCGGCTAAGTACGGATCTCATTAGGGCGCAAAGGTGGGCAAACCACCTTGTTAGTTGACGCCGGATATATGTCTGTATTGCCGTCATTTTAAAACGAAAAATGGTTAACCAGGGTAGATACTAAGTAACTTAAGAGCTGAAAGTTCCATTACTTTAGCAGCTTCGATCTAGTATTGTTTGACATCCATGGAGCGTCCATATATGCCCTTATTTACTTGTGTCCTTTTATTTTCTTTTTATTTTATTTTATTTTATTTTACTAAGCGTCTTTATGGCATAATCGCCTTTAGACTATATCGTATTAAAAGACCTTTTTATATTTTAACCGCCCTACACATATCTGTAGCCACTCAAATATTTTTAAGACACTTTCATATTAAACAAAAAAATCACATCAGGGACAAAATGGACAATAACACTCAAATTTGTATTATAGGCCAAGGTTATGTTGGCCTTCCTTTAGCTGTTGAATTTGGAAAACATTTCTCAACAATAGGTTTCGACATCAAAGAAAGTCGAATCAAAGAGCTTCAGAATGGTATTGACAGCACCCTCGAATGTTCTCCAGCAGAATTAGCTGAGTCAAAAAAGCTAAGCTTTTCAACCCAACTTGAAGATATCAAAAGTGCAAATGTATATATTATCACCGTCCCGACACCCATTGACCAATATAAAACGCCTAATTTGACACCATTAATCAAAGCTAGCGAGATGTTAGGTAAAATCATCCATAAAGGTGATTATGTTATTTATGAATCAACTGTATACCCTGGTGCTACGGAAGAAGACTGTATTCCACTAATTGAAGAACACTCAGGTTTAAAACTTAACCAAGATTTTTTCGCGGGTTATAGCCCTGAGAGAATCAATCCTGGCGATAAAGAGCATAGAGTCACCAATATATTAAAAGTTACTTCGGGATCAACACCAGAAGCCGCTGACTTTATAGACAACTTATACAAAACAATTATTACTGCAGGAACACATAAAGCAAGCTCTATTCGCGTAGCAGAAGCGGCAAAAGTAATCGAAAACACTCAACGCGATGTAAACATTGCACTCGTCAATGAACTTTCATTGATATTTGATAAAATGGGCATTGATACACTTGAAGTATTAGAAGCTGCCGGTACAAAGTGGAATTTTTTACCATTCCGCCCAGGTTTAGTCGGTGGGCATTGTATTGGTGTTGACCCATATTACTTAACCTACAAAGCACAATCACTAGGCTATCACCCTGAGATAATTCTCTCTGGTCGTCGAATTAATGATGGCATGTCGAGTCATATTGCCGAAAAAGTTTTGCGTCTAATGACACAAAAGAAAATTCAAGTTGTAGATTCTAACATTCTAATCATGGGTTTAACCTTTAAAGAAAATTGTCCAGACATTCGTAATACCAAAGTGACAGATGTTATTTCAGAATTGGCTAGCTTTCACACAAACATTGATATTTATGATCCTTGGGCTGATGCTGATGAAGTCAAACAAGCATATGGTTTAACGCTGGTTGAAAAACCACAACAAAATACATACGATGCTGCTATTATTTGTGTTAGGCATGATCAAATTAAAGAAATGGGAATCAATACCATCAAAAAGCTATGTAAAACTGAGCATGTTATTTTTGATGTTAAGTATTTATTTGACAAAGATCTTGTGGATGATCGTTTGTAATAAGCATGCCTCCTCAGTAATACTGAGGAGGCATATAAGAACATACAAACAAAACGGTCCTAGCCATTCTTTTATTCTTTTATTCTTTTATTCTTTTATTCTTTTATTCTTTTATTCTTTTATTCTTTTATTCTTTTATTTATTGAGGCGAGTTTTAAAATAATTCTTAGCTGCTCACATACCCAATTTATTTCTTTCTCAGTAATAGTTGGGTGGACTTGAAACATCAAGCTAGTTTCACCTAACTCTTTTGCAATTGGTAAACGTTCAGTTGGTCGAAACCCTGTACCATCAAAAGCTTTTTCTAAATAAACTTCAGAACAACTCCCTTGCATGACAGGAATACCTTCAGCATTTAATACTTCAATAATTTTATCTCTATTCCAACCATCATTTAGTTGACTTGGCTCTACGAATACATAAAACTTATAATTTGCATGTTGAATGTAATTAGGAACCTCAGGTACGCGAATACAATTAAATTCACGACAAACATGTACTAGTTTAGTTGCATGCTCCCCGCGAATTCGTGTCCAATCATTCATTCGTGTTAATTGTATTCGACCAATAGCAGATTGCATTTCAGTTAATCGCCAGTTAGTCCCAAATGACTCATGCAACCAACGAAACCCTAGAGGGTGTTGTCTTTTATATATAGCATCATAGCTCTTACCATGATCCTTAAATGACCACATAGTATTCCACAAACTTTTGTCATTTGTGGTAACCATGCCACCTTCACCACCTGTGGTCATAATTTTGTCTTGGCAAAATGACCATGCCGAAATATCACCAAAAGTACCAACTGACTTACCTTTGTATTTAGCGCCATGAGCTTGCGCACAATCCTCAATCACTTTTAAACCATATTTCTCAGCAAGCACCATTATTTCACCCATTTCACAGGGCCAACCGGCAAGATGAACACAAATAATTGCTTTTGTTTTATCCGTCAGAACGGCATTTATCGTCTCAGCAGTTATATTCTGGGTATCACGATCTACATCTGCAAAAACTGGTTTTGCACCTGCATTAACGATAGAACTAATTGAAGCGATAAAAGTGCGCGAAGTAACGATGACCTCATCTCCAGCACCAACGTCCAAAGCATTAAGAGCAAGGTCTAATGCTGTGCTGCCATTAGACACGGCAATTGCATATTCTGAATCAGCAAAGCAAGCGAACTCTTTTTCAAACTCACGACCCTCTTGGCCAGTCCAATAATTTACTTTATTTGATAGTAATACACGTTGAATGGCTCCGGCTTCTTCTTGAGTGAAGAAAGGCCAGGAAGATAAAGAAAGTTTATAAGTCAATAGGTTACCGTTTCTGTAAAGAGAAAAAGAAATATAGTTATTGTGCAATACAAAATAAATACTAATAGGATATAAATTGTAAACTAAAATTAGCGTGTTGCCTGTTAAGGACCATTGTATCATTAACTAAATCGAGGCTAAAAAATTGTTTATTCAGAAGAAAAAACCAATAATACATTACTTTTAATTGTTAATAATTAAATCGCGAACTTTTTCTGCGATTGCAAGAGAGGAAGTTAAACCAGGAGATTCAATTCCAAATAAATTAACTAAACCTGATATACCATGCTGACTTTCTCCTTGTATTAGAAAGTCTCCAGAGGGCTGCCCAAAACCTGAAATCTTAGGCCTAATACCTGAGTAAGCAGGAATTAATTTAGCAGCATCAATCTCTGGCCAATAAGATTGTATTGATCGCTTAAACAGCTCAACTTTTGCCTCATCAACCTTATAATCAAACCCTTCAAAATTATTATCTAACCACTCAACATCAGGCCCAAACCTTGCACTACCTTGAAGGTCAAGAGTAAGGTGAACACCTAACCCTCCATTCTCAGGGATAGGGTAAACTAAATGTGAAAATGGTGTACGAGCGGAATACGAGAAATAACTTCCTTTTGCAAAATGAGCTTTGGGTAACTTACTTTTTGGAAAACCTTCAAAATTTTTAAGTAATGGAATAGCTGATAACCCACAAGCATTTATGCATTCCCTTGCATGTATTATTGCTTCGTTATCATTCAAAATTAATTGAATACCTTTAGATGTCACACAATCAAAAGACAAGGACGAGTTAAAAATACAACACCCACCATTACTTTCAATGTCTGCTTGCAACTGCAACATAAAAGCATGACTATCCAAAATACCAGTAGAAGGTGAAAATAGAGCTGCTGACGCTGACAGTTCAGGCTCTTTATTAAATAAAGCGGCTTTATCTAACCACTCCAAATCCTCGACACCATTCGCTCTAGCATGCTGAGCTATCTGCCTAAGTTTTAGTTCTTGCTCCTTACCAGAAGCAACAATCAACTTCCCACAATTATTGAACAGTATTTTATTTTGTACACAATAAGCATATAAAAGTTGTTTTCCTCGTACACACAATTGAGCCTTCAAACTACCTTCCGGGTAATATATACCTGCATGAATCACCTCACTATTCCTAGAAGATGTTTGCATACCAAAACTTGATTCTTTTTCTAGTAATAAAACCTCTTTACCTTGCAGGCACAACTCTCGTGCTACGGCTAAACCAACAACGCCAGCACCTACAACAAGGCAATCTACATCAATTATTTCCATATTAATTTATTCTTGAAAGTGTTTAAGAACGCGTTACAAATAAATCTCATATTGACCTTAAATAACCTTAAAATTTAGTCCCCTTAAAAAACAATACGCAAGATAAATTTAAGATATATTGTAAAGCTCAAATTACGAATATGATCCACATCTATTTTAACTTTGTGAGAAAAATCAGTCGAATTTCAAATTTGTTACGCAAATACTTGCTAAATCAAATGGGTTTTGCAAGAACATCTATGACGGTTTGATTACAAAGGATATTATTTATGGCGGCTGCACCAGCACCAACCATCACATTATAGCTTACTGTAACTTGTTGTTTTATAGATGCGCCAATTCCAAACCAAGAAGCAGTACCAATAGATACTTCACCCGCTATATTAGCGCCTGGCGAAACATGAACCCCACCAGCAAGTTTACAATCATGATCAACGTCGCACCAGTATTAATGATGCAACACTGCCCAAGATATGAACCTACATTGATAACTGCATTCGAAAAAAGACCGTTCATACTCCTACCTCAGCATACCTTGAAACATTAGACTGGTTTCACCTAACTCTCTTGCGATTGGTAAACGCTCTACCAGTCTAAAGCCTGTACCCTCAAAAGCTTTTTCTAAATAAACTTCAGAACAACTCCCCTGCATCACTGGTACGCCTTCAGCATTTAAAGCTTAAATAATTTTATTTCGACTCCACCCTTCATTAAATTTATCAGCCTCAACAAACACATAAAATTTGTAATTTGCATGCTCAATATAGTCAGGATTTTTTGGTATACGATTGCAATCAAATTCTCGACATAAATTAACTAATTTGGCAGCATTCTTACCACGCTTGCTTTTCCAATCGTTCATTCGTATTAGTTGAATTCGACCTATAGCTGTCTGCATTACTGTCAAGCGCCAATTAGTTCCAAATAATTCATGTACCCAACGAAATCCTGGTGGATGTTCTCGGTTATAAATAGCATCATAACTCTTGCCATTATCCTTAAATGACCACATTTCAGCCCGTAATTCTTTATTATTAGTGGTAACCATCCCCCCTTCGCCATCGGTAGACATTATTTTATCTTGGCAAAAAGACCACGCTAATATGTCACCAAAACTACCGACAGACTTACCTTTATATTTAGCACCATGAGCCTGTGCGCAATCTTCAATCACTTTTAATTTATGATTTTTAGCAAGCGCCATTATGTCATCCATCTCACAAGGCCAGCCAGCGAGGTGGACACAAATAATGGCTTTAGTTTTATCAGTCAGAACAGCTTTAATGCTCTCAAGAGTAATATTCTGGGTATTTCGGTCGACATCAGCAAAGACAGGCCTAGCACCTGCATTTACAATCGAGCTAATTGACGCAATAAAAGTGCGCGACGTGACGATCACATCATCACCTTGGCTTATACCTATAGCATTTAAGACTAAATCCAAGGCTGTTGTGCCATTAGAAACTGCAATAGCATATCCAGAATCGGCAAACTGAGCGAATTCTTTTTCGAACTCTCGACCCTCTTGACCTGTCCAGTAATTAACTTTATTTGATAAAAAATTTCAGGAATCCGATTAGCCTCTTCATGAGTGAAGTTAGGCCAAGGGCTTAAAGTGAGAGGATTAGACAATTGATTACCTATTGATATTTAATACAGAAACAATGATTAATTTAAGTGCCAACAAAAGCTGTTGAAAATTAATTTCCAAAAAGCCTAATATAACGGCCTAGCCGGAACACCAACAAGCGTAGAGTTATCAGACGTATCATTTATTACAGCTGCACCAGCACCTACAATAACATTTTCACCAATCGTAACCAATTGCTTCACGCAAGAGCCTATCCCAAGCCAAGAAGCACGCCCGACTATGACTCCGCCAGCTAAATTTACTCCTGGAGATATGTGAACGCCACAACCTAGATGACAATCATGGTCAATTGTTGAGCCTGTATTTACAATACAAGCCTCGCCAATATTACAGAAGGGATTGATAATAGCGCCCGCTAAAACGACCGAGCCACGTAAGATTTTTGAACTAGGACTAATAACTGCAGAAGGATGAATAATTGAAACAATTTTACAACCACTTTCAAGCAACTCAGCTTGTTTTTCAATTCTAGTTACATTGCTACCTATTGCAATTACTACACCTGAATACACATTTGATTGATCAATGAGATCTTTTGTATTCCCTACAACAGCCCAAGACTCAACAGCCTGCAATGAAGGGAAAGCATCATCAAAAAAAACAACTTCTTGCCACTCACCAGAAAGGATAGCGGCTTCGGCTATAACTTTACCGTGACCACTAGCGCCTAGAATCGCCAAAACTTTCATTAATTACCGCCTTCAAATTTAGACATCGTTGCCTCTCCATCAGCAGATATACCCTCTCTTACAAATACTTTTTTAACAGTGAGAAACAAAATCTTGATGTCTAGCCAAAAACTTTGATTATCAACATACCAAACGTCTAGTTTGAATTTTTCATCCCAAGAGATAGCATTACGACCGTTGACTTGCGCCCAGCCAGTAATTCCTGGCCGAACGTTATGACGCATAGCCTGTTCATCTGAATAAAGGGGTAAATACTCTATTAACAACGGCCGTGGACCGACAAGACTCATATCGCCCTTTAGAACGCACCATAAACCGGGTAATTCATCTAAGCTTGTAGAGCGAAGAAACTTACCAAATGAAGTTAAACGCTCTTCATCCGGTAACTGATTACCTTCTGCATCAACAGCATCCTTCATGGTCCTAAGCTTAATCATATTAAATGTTTTACTTTTCAAGCCAGGCCGAATTTGGGAAAAAATCACAGGACGGCCCATTTTGATTGCAATCAATACGGTCAAAAGGATAATTATTGGGCTCAGCATGATTAAGGCTAGTGCTGACATGGTTATATCAAATATACGTTTCACTTATTTATATTCCACTACATTGATTTTTAGTAATTTTAATCAGTTAACTCCATAATACTCAAGATATCAGCATTCACTTTTCTTACATCAAAACGTTGTTCTACCAAGTCTCGACTTGCTTTCCCCATACTGGCCAATTGTAATCTATGTTCAATAAACCAAATCATTCTATCAGCAAGTTTAACATGATCAGCGACAGGAACCATAAATCCGTTTTCACCTTCTACAACAGTTTCACGACAACCAACAGCATCGGTGGTCAGTACTGCCCTACCAACTGCCATAGCTTCTAAGGTACTTCGTGGTAGACCTTCATGATAAGACGGCAAAACGTAAACGTGGCACTGCTCGATAAATGGTCGAACATCCTCTGTCTCACCTAAATACTCAATGCTATCCCAGGCCTTAACCTCACTTAAAGGAATACCATCTGGTGATGGATCTTCAGGCCCGACTAAATGAAATCGAACCCTTGGATACTTAGCCTTAACTACTGCAGCTGCCGCCGCATATTCACGCAAACCTTTCTCTTTTAATAAGCGCGCAACACATAAAAACGTTACCTCAACTTCTGGTATATCTTTATTTTCAAAGCGTGAGATATTCACACCTGAACCATTCACAACATGGCATTTATCTGAATGCATTATTTTTCTTTGAATAAATACATCACGGTTATCTTTATTCTGAAATATAACTGCATTAGCCTGCTTTAGAGCCGAACTGTAAAGCTTAGTGACAATAAGTGTTAATAATTTTCGTTTAAATCCATCTCCCTGAAATGCAAACCCTAAGCCCGTAACCAAGCCATAAAAAGGCACTCCCGCTAAACGAGCTGCTAGCCCACCCCAAATTACAGGTTTAATGGTATATGCAAGAACTGCTCTTGGCTTAAACTTCTTATAATCACGATAAAGTTGCCAAAACAATACCAAGTCTCCAAAGGGGTTTAATCCATTTCTACGAATTGGAATCGAATGAAAACTCACCCCCTTACTTGTTAATTCCTGCTTAACTTCTTCACTAGCGGGCGCCGACATTGCTAACACTTCACAGTCTGTCTCTTTAATCGAAGATAACAAATCTCCTCGAAAGTTAATTAGTGATTCAGGCAGTCCGCCAATTACGCAAATTTTTTCACTCATAGAAAAATTTATACCTATTATTTTTCGTTGTAATCTAAAGAAGTTTGAGCATGGTTAGCACCAAGATTATTCTTTTGCCCAGTGGTAGGCTTGAATATATCTCTTGGTTTACCTATATACAAAAAACTGATAAATACCAAGAAAGGTATAAACATCCATTTTTGTCTAACGGCTATCCCCAAGCTAGCTGTCGTTAGGGCTAAAATCAGCCACGATGCACCTAAATAACTCAATAGAAAGGCAAGATTAGCTCGTGAAGAAAACCTTTTTCTTTGAATATAATAAAAGACGGCTAACACAGATATAAACAATAGATATAGGTTATCAAAAGATGAAATCAGGGCTGTTAAGCTACGCGCCTCATAAGGAGGAGGGCGAAAAGCATAAGTAAATAGTTGCACTGGCAAACTCATAGATGAAATGTCCAAGCTACTGCCACCACTTTGCTAATACCCCTGCCGCTTCTCGATGTACTCTGTCATCTGGCCAAGCTCTGCCAATCCAGCATACTGGATTGCAAACGGAACTATAATAGCGCAGCTGCAAGGTCCAAAACAATTAATACTGCTTTACCTAGCAACTTAACATTTTTATCAAACACCATAGCAATAGAAAGCGCAATGACTAAGATACCCGCCATGTGAGGCCTAACCAGCAACATCGAAACTATCGCAAAGATCATCAAACCAACACGGCGTCGAAGGTTTAAACTAGCCCAAAGCGCACAGTTAATTGATAAAAACGCAATAACATCTTTACCAATTGCACTACTCCACAAACTAACGGAAGGAAGTAAGACAGCCAAGAAAGCTAACCGCTGAACACTAATAGACTTGTCTTTTACTATCGAATGAGGGCCCCATAAAAAGCTAATAAGCCTACGTAAGACAAATTTAAATACTTCGAAAATAAAGAGGTGAAGAAAATTACAAATCCCGTCCCTATTCTAAAATCACTATGGATTAAGGACTCGCTATAATATTTTAATGAGTCAGCCGCATTATTGAGTGTATAAGCTAAGTAAACGACACAAAATAAAGTATGCCACATATAAAGAAATAGTCCCTTTTTTTGGCTTATTTAAAATTTATTAGCCGCTGAAAGCGTAATAAAAGAACCTAAAGTGAATGCCATACATTATCAGCTAATAGAACGCCCATTAATTTAAATTCTCTTCAAGCCATAATTGGAAAACGAGTATCGTCCATAAACGCTCCCCCCAGTTTCGCGTACCACTTAAATGCTCACGCCATAAAGTTGAAATAACAGCAGGCTCAAAAAAACCTTCGCGCGCGATTCTCCCATTATCCAACAAACTTGAAGCCCAATCCCTTAATGGGCCACGTAACCAATCATTCAAAGGTACACCAAATCCCATTTTAGGCCTTTCTATCAAATCCTTTGGTACATACTTATATAGAACTTCTCTTAATACCCATTTACTTCTACCTTCACGAAGCTTGTACTCAAGAGGCAAGCGCCACGCCAACTCAACAACAGCATGATCTAAAAAGGGTGCTCGAGTTTCTAAAGATACTCCCATCCCAGCTCTATCTACTTTGACAAGTATGTCATCAACCATATAACTAAGCATATCCATCGCCATCATACTTTCTATCGGGTTGTCACACGAAGGTTTGCGCTCTACGTCAGTTAAGACAGTCAAAAGTTCTTGGCTTCCGATAACTAATTCCGACGGGTCAGTGCATTGAGAAACAAGTCTCTTATACAGTTCATCAATAGACTGAGATGTTAATACTCGTGCTGCCTTATGGGCTTTATCTCCTATATTAACGGAAGGTCCGTCAAACATTATTTTTTTTACCGGATAGAGTAACTTGTTTAGGGCCGAAGGAGATAAGATAGTTATCATCTTAGATAACAAAGTCCTGATAGGAAGAGGGAAGTTTTTTAAACGATTCCAAGCAGAGCTGGTCATCATGTATCGGTTATAACCACAAAAGAGCTCATCAGCTGCATCTCCAGTCAAAGCAACTGTCACATGCTCTTTTGCCATTTGACTAACAAGAAAAGTCGGAATTTGAGATGAATCCGAGAAAGGCTCATCATAGAGATTTGCTATCTTAGGCACCACATCTAAAGCAGCCTGCGGAGTAACGTAAAATTCGGTATGTTCCGTACCTAAATGAGCCGCAACAGATTTTGCAAACTCCGCTTCATTATATTGTTTATCATGCACACCTATAGAAAATGTCTTCACAGGACGAGATGATTGAGACTGCATTAACGCAACCACTAAAGAAGAGTCAATTCCACCAGATAGAAAGGCCCCTAGAGGCACATCAGCAACCATTTGTTGATTAATCGATTGACTCAACGTTGATTCAACTTGGTCCACAGCCTCCGCAGCAGTACCATCAAAACGCTTACGACCGCCCTCTTCTACTACCCCCTTACCAGACCAATAAGGCTTGCTAATATAATTCTTAGAGCCCTTTTTTAAGGTCAATATGTGCCCTGGAAGGAGTTTATGGGTATTATTCCAGATGCAGTGAGGAGCTGGTATATAATTATGCCGAATGAATAAAGATAGAGCATCTCGATTAACCTCATTTATAAAGTCTGGATGTACCTTTAAAGCTTTAAGCTCTGATCCAAACAAAAAGGTATCTCCATGCCAACCAAAGTATAGTGGTTTTTCGCCCAGGCGATCTCTTATTAAACTTATACTATGTTCTTGGCTATCCCAAACAGCCAAAGCAAGCATCCCCGTTGTTTTTTCTATCGTCTTAGTAATTCCCCACAAATCAAACCCAGCAAGTAAAGTCTCAGTATCCGACGTCCCTCGCCAATTTAAATCATGGCCTTCAGATTCAATATCCTCTCTCAGCTTTAAGTGATTATATATTTCTCCGTTAAAAGCCATCATATACCTTAGGCTATGAGAAGACATTGGCTGATGCCCAGCAGGAGACAAATCAACAATGGAAAGTCTGCGGTGCGATAAACCTATGTTATTGTCAGAATCAAACCACTCACCAGAATCATCTGGACCACGATGAGAAATTGAATTTCCCATTTCCCGAAGCAAGCTGTGTGGAGAATTAATTTTAGACGTAGTTAAAGAGTGGAATCCTGCGAAACCGCACATAATGTTTTTCGACCTATAAAGAGAGATAAATTTGAGTGTATTAGGCTTATATAAAGTGCTTGATATTAAGGTCACACATTTAGGTGGACTATACTACTCAAACACTTACAATTGTCATTTTTTCATGCAAGAGACTAATTCACTTGTTTTTTGACACCGAGTATTGAGACAAATTGACCGAAAGAAAATACGCATAAAGCAAATTTATTTACTTATAAATCTGCTAGTACGAAATTTTAGCTTTTCTGACGATATCCCACTGCACACCAGTAAGGCACTTTATCAGAGAATTCAATCCGCTCTAAACCAGCAGAAGTCATCATGTTAGTAATTTCTTCTTTTGAAAATCGTTGCTCTAGACGAGTCCCGAATCGATCAAGTGCATCTGTTCTCATTGTATAAAAACTACAATTTCGATAGGCACTTAAAGGAAAACTATCAACGTTTGAACCTGATTTCTCTGCAAGCATCGCCAATCTAGAAAGAGGGAAATATACTGTTGTCGCGATTACCTGACTTGTCCAATAACGTAAACCATGGGGCATCCTCGAAATCGACAACCTAAACACTTCACTCACTTTCCAAAGTGCTTTGAACCACCATGGTTTATTATCAAATGCATAATACAGATAAAGCAAAAATGGCGCTCCTGGCTTCAACTTACTTACACAGGCAGCAATCCCTGCGCTAGTGTCAGGGACATGATGAAGGACTCCCAGAGAGTAGCCAAAATCCATCGTCCCATCACCAAGCGGAATATCATCGACATAAGCCTTATGAAATTCACAATTATTTAAACCATCTAGGTTTTTCTTTGCGACCTCTATTGCTGAGCTTGGGTCAATGCAAGTCAGCGTTCCAACCTTTGGCGCTACTAATTTTGCCCACCTGCCACTGCCACACCCCAAATCAAACCCTTTGGGATTTTCCGGCAAGTCATTCCATGGAAAAATACTGAAATAGCTATTAAATATTTCTTCATGCTCACTCTTTGACAACTCTGACTGGTCAAAACGAGTCCATTCATCTCCAAAACCATCAACTGTTTTATCGTCGACATTCTTACTAATTGACATTTTTAAAATTCACTTTTTATTTACAATAATTAATCATTAGCTAGCTGAGTATATAAATCAACAAACTCTTTTGATGCACATTCAATAGAATATTTCTCTTCAACACGTAAACGAGCTAGCCTACCTTTCTTAACTAATTCATCCTTGGACAGCGACACCATATTAAACAACTCATCAGCCAGTGCAATAGGGTCTCTTGTATCAACGACTCCTCCCGTATCTGAAACAATAAGTTCCGCATCCCCGGCTCTAGTCACAACACAAGGAACTTCCATTGCCATTGCCTCACAAACTACATTTGGAAACCCCTCATTCATCGATGAAAGGCAAAACAAGTCCATCGCAGCTAAACAACTTGGAATATCAGAGCGTTCGCCGGCCAATATATATTGGTCACGCCATCCCCCTTCCTCAATCCAGTTAAGTAGCAGCTCATTGTTTGAGTCAACATCCCGACCAATTAAGAAAAATTTCACTCCAGCTATTCGTTCAGCAACCAAAGACGTTGCAAGAACAAAGTTATGATAATCCTTTAACGGATCAAAACGCCCAACAATTCCAATTACAATAGAGCCTGTTAAATCAAACTCCTCCCTTATAGCATTTCTCATAGTGGGCGTTCTTTTAAATCTCGATAAATCATACCCATTGTTAATAACTCGCATTTTAGAACTTGAATAGCCCATTTTTTCGTGGGCAACTTTAGCCGCTTCAGCACAACAGACGATGAGAGACGGAATGGTTTTAGAAAGAATAGCGCAAGCCCAAATTATAACCTTAGTGGATGATAAGCCCTTTTGAGGTATTCCGGTACCCCTTATACCCCAAACTACTTTATAATTTCCTGCAAGCTTTGCAGACAAACCACCAAGTAAGTCTGCGTGATACATCCATGTCTGTACCACATCTGGTTTGGCTTCTTTAATGCTTTGAATTAGCTTGACAAGGATTTTTGGTACATCTAACAATCCTCGCATCTCAAGCGATTTAACATCCACTCCCAATTCGAGCAACTGTTCACCAATCACCCCAATATTCGTCAGTGATATAACTGAATGGCAAGTGATGCCACCAGCCTTTTGGGATTGTAGCAGACGTTTAAGCATCAATTCAGCGCCCCCAACATTTAGCCCGATTATGATATGGACAATTTTCAATTTAAACCTCTCTCTGAATGTTGCTTAGCATCTCTTAAATCAGACACAAAAAAACAGGACATCATAACAAAGAAAATCAACTTACCCCTTTCCAAGGTATATGTATGTGTTGCGTAGTATGGGATTGTTGCTAAGAAAAGAAAAAAATAAAGTTTTCGATTTGAACACTCTTTAGGTAACAGAAAATAAAACGCAAACCCAAAAACAGCTATAGAAAAGTAAACCGCGATGATTACGCCATAATCAATCATGAGGTGTAGAAAGTTATTGTGTGGTTTCTGAGATGCGATTGACGACTCCCAATTACCGGGTCCCCAGCCATAAAGAACATTTTCAGGCTCCAATGAGATACTCGTAATAAGATCACTAATAATGGTTAACCTACTGGCATCTTCCAAAAAATCCTCAGATACTCTTGCCCCTTCAAGAAAGCTCATTCCTACTCCTAGCACAATAAAAGCCGACAATAATAATATGGCAATTAGCCCTGCCGTTCTTCCTTTTAAAAAGATCATAGACAGAACAAGAACAAAGCCGAGTAACGTACTACGTTGCGAAATCATGAGGACGCCGGAGACTAGCACAACCGTAAGAAATGCAAATGCAATTATATTGATTTTGTGTTTGGAAAAGAGAAACGCTACGTAAGAAAAAGCTATTAAAAATGTAGCTGTAGAGCCAGTAGTATTTGGAAAATAACGAGCACGACCATCGAATCGTACCAAAGGGTTAGCAATATAAGGTGAGAGGATTAGAACCACACTTGTGCAAACAGCTATGATTAGGCATGACTTTAATAGAGTTTCAATAGATATTCTTCGACATAAGTGGCTTGAAAACAATGGCAGCAAAATTACGGCAAATAGAAGTTGGGTGAAATACACGAGATAGTCTACGCGCAATCCAAATAGGCTTATTATCAAGAAAAGCATAAGCAATATTAAGAAGAGGCCAAACAACTGAAATCTTGAAATAAAAAAAGGGGATTTCGAGCAAAAAATCGCAAAAAGAAGATAAGCAACAATAACGGCCTCTAATAGCGAAAAATTACCAAATATATATGTGAAATTTGAAAATGGCACACATAACAAAAACAGCATAGCCAATTTTTCTTTGCCAATAGTCATATAACTAAACTTCTAGCACCTAGCACCTAGCACCTAGCCTTGATGATATTCAAATTCCCATCCAGCCACTCTGAACCTTCAAAATCATTGTCGATCATTGATTCAAACATAGATCGAATCTGAGAAACTCGAGAAGAAAAACTGTGCAAATCTAGCACCATCTCTTGACCTGCTCTAGCGACCCTTTCGAGTTCATCCATATCACCCAAGAGCTGAGTAACTCGATCGCCAATAGTGTCTGGCTCTACTGCGAAACAGTTTTTCCCCGATAAATAGCCCACGTGTTTGAAACCTGCAAAGGGTTTACATAATAAAACACCTCCTCTTGAAGGAATCTCAACAAATTTTCTTATTGAATACCCCAATGCAGAGCCGCATGTAAAACACATTTTCGAGTCTTCTATCGTACGAAAAAATGTTTCCTGATAATCACTCAAAGACTTTCTTGTTTGAGTTAAAAGAAAAAAGCGTGACCTCAGTTTTCGTTTAATTCCTTGTCCATCTAAAGATAACTTAATTCCATTATTTACTAACTTTAAATTATCTAATGCCTTAGCTCTATTGTAATAACCTACACCCGGTACAGCGACATCAAAAGACCTAAATTCCAATGGGTGATATTTAAACTCGTCTTCACCTACCGTTCCATGAAACGAAACTATTTTCTCGCCACTTTTATCAATAAATTCAGCCCAATTATCGTTAACAGAGTTCGAGAATTTTTCCATTTCTAAATCTTCCATCTGCTCCTTTTTAAGCCAAAATTTAGAATCCCTCGTGAGCAAATAACTTTCTGTGGATTCGAGCAATTCCAGTTGTTGATTTGAAACGTTGTAAGGGTCAAAATTGGGATAAAATACTTTATGAGGTATAGACTTACTGGAGTTCAAAAAGAAGTCAATCATATCTTGAAAACAATGTTCAATATCCGAGTAGCTAAAGTAGTTAAAGCTACCTTTCAAGGGGTCGGCACCATTTTTTTTTGTCCAAAAAAGCGTTACTGCATCAATTATTACAATATCATAAGGGCCTGTCGCGTCAACAAATGCAGAAAGTCCTTTTTTAAGCGTTTTGCTGTCGACATATCCGGGACCGTAAAAACGAGTCAACCCTGATTGCTTTAGTATAGAGTTCACGACCGCCATATTCTTATTGATATAGAGTCTATTTGTGCCCAGCACTAGTATTCGCACTTTTGACTTCATGTGTTGATTTACCAATTTCCTTTAACCTCTTTGCAATTAATTCAATTTGTCTTGTACTAAGCCAAAGATCCAAACAGTTTTTTTGATTGTTTTATAACTAGAATAGCGAAGGAAGCCCTTTCATCTTTGCTATACATATAATTAAACAAAATACTCGCAGTGAGAAAATAAACAACTGCAAGGTTTATAATTAAATGGCTATCAGCTCCAATTTTTCTAATTAAGAACGAACTTAGAAAGGATATCAAAAGACACAAGAAAAAAGGTGTAATGAATTTCACAAAAATAAGTTTAAAGATTGATTGAATTCTCAATTGATACAAGCTGCAGATTAAAAAGGTCATCAAAGAAATTAACTGCATAAAAAAGAAACCTATTGAAGCTCCAACGATCCCCATATTCACCAATAAAATATACAATACCAGAGGATAAATAAGGATAGAAAAACCGTAGAATTTAAGTATAAGGTTTGTATCACCAGCTGCAACCAACATGCTATATGGGACTGGGCGGAGAGCTCCAAAAACAGAGGCAACCAAAAACACACTGAAAGCCAAACCGATCTCACGCTGTAGGGCTTGCCCCAAATAATATGAAATTGCATCATCCGAGAAGAAGACCACCGATAGACCTATCGGCATTATTAGAACGGTAACCAGTCTTAAGTTCTTCCAAAAAAGCTCTATCATTTCATCAACTTTGCCTAGAGCATGTAGCTTTGAAAGCTGCGGAAAAATAGCATTTGAAATAGGGTATCCTAGTGTAGCTAACCCCAAGCCAAATAAACTGATCAGACTATAATGCCCAAACATTTCCAAACTCAAGGACCCGCTTACCATCAGCTTATCGACCTGAGTAATCAATACTCCAAATATAGATATTAAACCTACGCTTGCCGCAAATTTAAGTTGATTTAAGACTATGGGCCATTCAATCTTCGAATAGCGATTAAACGCAGCATCACTCCGCCAGGCACTAAGCCGTACAACAAAAACCTCTAAAACAGCCATGGCAATTTGTATCATAAAAAAAGCCACTATATCTGGTTCTATAATAGCTATAAACAAAGTGGCTGCACCAAGTCGCAATACCACAAAAAACACTAACCAAAAGTTCATCAAAACCTGTTTTTGGAGGCCTGCCAAAACAGCCAAATATAACCCTATTGGAAATCTTATCGCACCTAAAACAAATATGGCAGTCAGAGAACTAACAACAGTATCGTAAGAGAGTTTCTCGAACTCAAACCATGATGAGGCAAAAAAAATCGCTAGCGGCAAGGATAAAAGAAATAGTATCGCCGCTATAATAAAGAATATAGATTCAAACCCTCTTAATAAGGAAGACATCTCATTCGCATTACTTTCCCCTCCAGTGAACCTAGCAATTGCGCGATTAAGCGCTAAAGGAAAACCGAGTTCGAGCAATGCAAAAAGAGATTGTACCGTCGCAAAGAAGCCAATTATTCCATAGGCTTCAAAACCCAAAATATCAATATACAGGGGAGTCAGGCATACTATTAATATGATTGATATTGAACGTCCAAAAAAATTGGCAACTATATTCTTATACATAAAAATTCAAGTTTAGTCATCCACTGCTGAACATCATGAATAAAAATTTCCAAGCTTTATTATTAAGCACTTTTACTCGCCGGTGTAACGCTTGGGGAGCTCACCAATTATATGCCCAAAATCCTTGACTAGAACCTTGTTCCTTTTTTGGTAGTATTCGTTGAGCTCTTTTCTATACTTGGCTAACATATCCCAATCTTTATAAGTAACTTTATCTACACCTTCTTTGATTATGTTTCGCCAACTGAACTTAAGCTGAAGCTTCTCGATAAAACCAAGATTATCGGGGTAATTTTTTGACCTGACTTCTTCATTATCTCTCAAAAAGCCATCATGCCAATATTTATCTTCAGGTAACACGGACAAAGACTCAAACCCAGCAGGTATACTATCTTTTCCGAAGAACCGAATAGGCCGATGAGTAAGAGAGCCTTCTAACCTAACAAATTTCAAAACATCATGCCTAAGAATCGATGCTTTAACCGCTAATGCAGAATATCCACGATTCGGTACGGCGTCATTATCTTCAGTAACAGGGATCAAGCTGGCACCTAGTATCTCGGATATTTTATCAACCATTGAATACTTATTTGATTTAAAATCTTCATAAAAGAAAAACTTAAGCTGGCTCTTTTTATATAGCTTATTCAAACAAGCAACAATGCCTGCCCAGTCTAATTTCCGGTAATCTGCCTTAACAAACTTTTCATCTCCTTTTTCGAAAGATAAAAACTGTCCGATAGTTTGATAGTGATGCTCATGAACCGTCTCTCTGTAACAGGAAACTATCCAATCGACCTGATATCTCAAAGACATGATTACTGTCGCTTCAGGAAACGCTGCGTGTAGACGTGCGTACCTCTCCTCGTAACCTTCATAAAATGAGAACAGGTCTCCTGACATAATTTCTCTCGAAATCAGTACTTTGTTACACTCCTCACTCTCTAGCCGTTGCTTTTCTTCACCTATCGCTTTTAGTACGTTGGAAACATCAGCTTCCTCCGCTTTCATCAAGTCGCAAATATATTGGCAGAGTTTAGCTGGGTTATAGTTAAATTCTTGCTTAGGTAAGTTAGGAAAAACCTTATGCTGAAAAAATTTTGTCCCTGTTTTATGCAAGCCTGTATGCAAAAAATACTCAGTCATTAAATAATACCATCCAGTTGTTTTTTATCCGGGAACGATACCAAAACGCCCATTCCTTTCTTTTGATATACGACCATACTACCCAAAGCCACGGCTGAGGCATTACCTTTCACAATTGCCTCGCCAATATCGTCAACAGAGCCTCCGCCACCATGAGCAATGACAGGAATATTTACCGCGTCAGAAATGCTAGATATCAGTTCAATATCGAAACCTTCCCAAGTACCCTCTCTATCCACTGAGGTAACCAAGATTTCACCAGCCCCCAGTTTTTCCAGCTCTTTCGCCCATTCAACAGGAGGTATATCAGAAAGCTTCGTTCCATTATTAGTTGCTACGCAATGCGTCCCCCAAAAATTCTTTTTAACATCAATCGAAACAATTACTGCTTGACTTCCGAATTGATCAGAAATTTCTTTAACTAACTCACGCTTGCAAATCGCGCTAGAGTTCAAACTAATTTTCTCAAAACCAATACTAAGAATCTTCTTAGCTTGCTCTAGAGAAGTAACGCCACCACCGTAAGCAAGAGGCATAAAACATTCGCTGGCTATATCTCGAAGTAGCTCATAATTAGGAACACGCTTTTCTTTGCTAGCGGTAATATCCAAAAAGAGTAATTCATCAACTTCCAATTCGTTAAAAATCCTAACAGTATTACAAGGATCGCCAATATAAGTGAATTCTCCGAACTTCTTGGTTTTGACCAAGCTTTCATTCCTGAGAAGTAATGTAGGAATTATTCGTGTTCTCAACATAGTTTTATTATAACTCCGCAAAATTTCGTAGCAATTTCATTCCGTATTTATGGCTTTTTTCTGGATGAAACTGTGCACCAAAAATATTATCACTTTGAATTGCAGAATCAAATTCATGTGAATAATGAGTTTTAAGAATTGAGTTACTCTCATCTTTTACGCGAACATAATACGTATGTACAAAATAGAAACGTGATTCATCATCAAGTTGATCGGTTAGTTGACTTGGTGTAGACTGTTTGACAACATTCCACCCCATATGCGGTACTTTTAGATTTATGTCTTGCTTAAATCTATATGCCTCCGCGTCTATCCAGCCAAGCCCTTTATGTTTACCTTCCTCACTCCTATTAGTAAGAAGTTGCATCCCAAGGCATATACCCAAAACAGGTATTTTTTCTACTAAGGCCTTCTTATTAAGTACATCTTTTAAGCCAGTCGAATTAATCCGTTCCATTGCAGCATCAAACTTCCCTACACCAGGTAGCAATATTTTTTGTGCGTTAGATATGGTTTCCAAGTCATTAGTTACCTCTGCACTGGCTCCTATTCGCTTGAACATATTTTTTATAGAGCCAAGATTTCCTAAACCATAATCAACAATAGTAATCATTTGACCTCCGGTGCAGGAAAGCAGTACTTCAAGTAAAAACTCATAGGAACCAAATTAGATTTAGCCAGCATGTAAAAGAAAGGCCTCATTTTTTCAAATCTTTTTTTGTACGTTGGGTACTCACGCCAAGATTTTGGCTTAGAAGACATAACAGCATTATACTTATCATCGCTAATCTTCAGTCGTTTCTTGAAGTACTCGAGTAAATCTGCCTCAACAGTCGGGGCCGTATTGTATTCTGACCATGCCTCCTCTCGCGTCATTTTTCCAAGTCGAGCTAATGCAGAAAGGGTGTTGTTTCTAAAATCTGTGTTAAACTTTTGAGGTGCATAAATTCCATGAAAGAATGCCGTCATTCTATTCTCTAAATGATGTCCTCCGTAATATTTCCAATCATATTCCTTCTCTAAAAATGCCCGCGCATCCTCTTTGTTGTAGTCAATGTACCAGAATGGTCGTATTTTCTGGATTCTCGATACAGCGGTCCATCTCAAAAAACGGGAGAATGTCATCAAAGGATAAGAGTTCATCGGCATACTGCCAAACTTTTTATGAATCGAGGATATATACTTGCCATCAAAGTAGTTTCTACCAACGGGAGTAATCCCCTCAGTTATAAATGAATGCCCCTCAAATACATACTTAATACCATATTTAGAAGCTGCACGGTACATTGTCTCCGCTAAAGCCAAATCTGTAGACGCCTCTATTTCTGCAACGTCAGCAAAGAAGAAAGATCTAAAAATATCATCAGCCTCTTTGTTATCAACCACGTGTGTATATAAATCAACATCTAATGCGCCAAGTACTTTTCGAATATTTTCAGTAGCTATTGCAGAATTCCAAGTATTGTCATAATGAACGGCTAGCGGTCTTAAGCCCCACTCTTTTGCCAAATACACCATATAAGACGAGTCCGTACCGCCACTGACACCAACAACACAATCATACTTTTTATTCTTGCCGTCTTTCCTTACTTGACTAATTATTTTATCGAAAAGCTCTTGCCCTTTGCTCTCGCCAGTTCCATATTCATTCTGAAGCTGTTCGATTTGATGACAATAATTACAAACTCCACCATCATCAAACGTAATTCCATTCACGCGTTCATCATAGATACATTTTGAACATATCTTAATTTTTGATTTTTCTATATCGTTATTTTGAATCATGTCACTCAATTCTTAAAAATTAGGAATAGTCTTTTTATAAAACTCTAGCCGGAGTTCCTGCAACTCGCTGGCCTGGCATTATGTTTTTGTTTACAAAGCTGTTCGCACCCACAACAGCCCCCTTACCTATCGTTATTCCGCAGGAAACTATAACATTAGGTCCTATATAACAATTATCTTCAATTATAGTTGGTTCGTATTGATATGATTTCTCGCCACCACTCGTAGCCCATTCAACAGAATCATGACTGTATATTTGTGCTCCTGCAGAAATAGAGCAATATCTGCCAATTCGCAACTTACCACTGCCATCCAATATTGTATTAGGGCCCACCCAGGTATTTTCCCCAACGACAACATCACCTAAAACGACTGCACTATCATAGATACTAGCTCCTAACCCAAAACCCAACCTCTCGGCCCTATCCCAACGATCAACAAAATAATCCCCAAAAGGCAGGCTTCGGTGATATTTACGCTGCTTTTCGTCGTGCAATACTGAAAAAACTTCTAAAATATTATCAAATAGTTTCTTGCCGTCCTCTGAATCAATAATATCTAAAAACCCTTCAAGGCGAGGGTTAATTTTATTGTTGTTTTCATCCATAAAAATATCCAAGGAAAAATAACTTTACTATATCAGGTATATTGCGTTAACCACTCATCGAAATTTAAAAGTGACCAAATCAAGAGGCGACGATTTTTGCTTCCATCAAGGTGTTGGTTTAGCAAGTCATGAACACTGCCTTCATCCAAAAAGTTGTATATGGCCGGCCGTTCAGAGAAGAGTCTTTTCTTTACAAACTCAATGCTATCTCCCTTAAACCAAGATGCATCTGGGGATGAAAAACCTTGCTTCTCGGCCTTAGTTATATCAGGCGGTATCAAGTTTTTCATTGCATCCCTTAATATTTGCTTCCCATCTTTCGTTTTCTGAAAGTGCCTAGACTGAGATATGCCGGGCGAATTTTCATTAAGCTGTATAACTTCAGACAAATTATTCAATTTCAGGCTAACAGGACATTGCATTGCAAAGTCAACCAAATCATTATCCAAAAATGGCAAACGTGTTTCTAAACTACTGGCCATGCTAAGTTTATCTTCGACAACAAGCAACCCATGTAAAAATGTTTTTGCTTCAAAATAAAGGGAATGGTTAATATAGTCTTCAGGGGTCTGCAACTTTTCAGAATGATGTTTAAAAACACCCTTAAAAATATCACGAGTCCACACATCTTTTACATCACCCCAGACAGGTGAAAACACCTTTTGGATTTCTTTATTTGGTATTAATCGCTGCCAAAACGAATAGTATTTATCGATATAATGCTCAAAATCATCATTCACAACAGCGCGATAATATCGCCACGGATACCCACCAAATAACTCATCCCCGCCAGCGCCACTTAACACAACCTTTACAAACTTACTTGCTAATTGCGCGGCATAATAATTGGGGTAACTTTGTCCTACTCGTGGCTCTTCTAAGTGCCAAGAAAGCTTTGGAAGTATACGTTCCATATCTCCAGCTTTTAAAACCATTTCATAATGTTCGGTTTTAAAGTGATAGGACATAAATTCTGATTTGCTCCGTTCATCAAAGCCTAACTCAAGCCCCGAAGCAGAATGAAGATCGAATCCACAGGTGAAGGTTTTCATATAAGGATAAGTCTTTGCCGCAACTGCTGTAATAGAACCTGAGTCCATCCCCCCACTCAAATAACTTCCCAATTCTACATCAGTAACTAACTGCCGATTTACAGACTGTGTAAATAAGCGACGAAGCTCCTCACGGTATTCTTCATCACTTGCACGTTCGTCAGGTTCTCTAAAGTTATAATCCCAATATTGAATAAGGTTTAGAGCTGGCGCTTTTTTTCTCAGATCAATATATGCATAGTGACCCGCTGGCACCATCTTTATATCTTCCAAAAGAGTCCTATCTGTAAATATATTTTGGAAGGTAAAGTACTCTAATAAAGCTTTTTTATCGACTTCACGCGTAAAGTCTTTATTAGCTAAAATTGCTTTTTGCTCTGACCCAAACGAGAATGTATTATTCTGAAATGCATAATAAAGAGGTTTTATACCATAACGATCGCGTGCAAGAAGTAATTTCTGTTCTTTTCGATCCCAAAGTGCAAAAGCAAACATCCCGTTGAAACGATCAATAGCTTTTACCCCCCAAGCATCTAGGGAATTTAGTACCACTTCTGTATCAGTATTTGAATGAAACCAGTAGCCTATAGCCTCTAATTCAATTCTAAGTTCTTTGAAATTGTATATTTCTCCGTTATATGACAACACATATCGATGATTAGTTGAAATCATCGGCTGATGTCCAGCAGGAGAAAGGTCAATAATTGACAGTCTTCGATGACCTAAACCTACATTTCTTTCTATCCATTGGCCTTCATCATCCGGCCCCCTATGAATAATAGCATTAGTCATTTTCTTCAACAGAGGGGGAGAAACAGGCGCTCCATTAAGATGGATTAATCCAGTAATGCCACACACTAAGCAAGTTCCTTAATTATAGCCACAACATATAAGTAATCTTCTTCAGTCATTCTGTTGTGAAGCGGGATTGCCATTGTATTATCATTGCAATCCCTTGCTCCTGGAAAATCATCCCGTGCAAGGTCGTATTTCTCTTTATATAATCCCAACATATGTACGGCGTGCGTACCTGGCCGTGTTGAAATACCTTTTTCTTGCAACAATTCCATTAGTTCATTGCGAGACATAGGTGAATTTAAAGGATCTACATATGTAACAAAGGACTGCCAGCCATGCATACCCTCTTCAGGCTCTTGGGGAAGTCGTAACCATTCAATATCACTTAACTGTTCACGATAAAATTGTGCCCACTTTGCTCTTTCTGAGATAAACCCTGTTAATTTCGGCAACTGAACCAAACCAACCGCACCTTGCAAATCAGTCATTCGATAATTAAAGCCCAGTAAATTAAAATCTGGAAGTACATAAGGCTTTGGCCCATGGTGGCGCTGCTCTTCTGACATAGTTGCACCGTGATTTCGCATCTGGTTCATAAACTCTGCTAATGCATTGTCATCAGTTGTGACCATTCCCCCTTCTCCAGTCGTAATTGACTTTCGGGGATGAAATGAGAATGCAGCGGCATCACCCAGCGTTCCTGCATACTTAGTTTTATATTTTGCGCCAGCGGCACAGGCGGCATCTTCAAGCACCTTAACATGCTTAGGGATAACGGCTTTGATTGCATCCATATCAGCACATAAGCCAAACAAATGAACAGGTATGATAACTTTAGTCCTATCCGTGACTTTGGCAGCAACTTGCTCAGGATCCATATTGAATGTTACGCGACTCACATCCACAAAAACTGGTTTAGCGCCACAGTACAAAACAACATTTGCAGTGGCGATCCAAGTAAAAGCTGGGACGATAACCTCATCGCCAGGCCCTACCCCCATAGCAGCTAATGCAAGATGTAGACCCGTCGTACAAGAGGTGACAGCTAAAGCATGGTTTGCCTTATGTAACTCCGCAAATTGTTTTTCAAATTCAGAAACTTTAGGTCCTTGAGTAATCCAACCCGACATTAAGGGCTCTTTAACCGCTAACCATTCCTCTTCACCTGTAACAGGTAAGGCTATCGCTATATTTCGCTTTTCCATTAGTATTTACCCTTATTCTCTTCACGCCACTCAATCAAGTTTAGCAGCCCTTCTTTCAAAGAATCTTTATAGCTAAAACCCAAATCTTGGTTTGCTTTTTTAGGACATCCAATACGATTTTGAACCATACGACGCGCGTCTTCTGCAGAATAAGGTTTGTAGGTAACTTTAAGTTCAGATTGTTTAAGGTCAAGTATCAAGTCACACAACTCTTTAATACTTGTTTGCACACCAGAACCAACATTATAAAACTCATCAGTAGTATCTGATTGCATTGCCAAAACATTGCAACGAGCAACATCTTGAACAGATATAAAATCATATGCCTGTGAACCGTCACCGTTAATTACTGGGGATTCATTTGCATCAATTTTATTTAGCATTATAGGAACAACACCAGTGTAAGCAGCCGTTTGATCCTGATGAGCTCCATATACATTCATATAGCGAAGACCTACATAATTTAAGCCAAACCGATCATACGTTGCCCGGCACATTGCTTCACTAGCAATTTTACTGGCGCCGTAGAAGTTTTTATTGTTGAACGGGTGTTCTTCAGTCATTGGCACCTCTACGGCATCCCCATATACAGATGCTGAAGAAGAATAAACTAAACGCTCAATATTATTTTTTGCACATACCTCAAGAACATTGAAAGTCCCTTGAATATTTACATCAAATGCTGTTCTTGGGTAATCTTTACAATGCAGCAACCACATAGCGGCTAAGTGAAAAACGCCATCAACACCATGCATCGCATCATTTAAAATATCGATTTCACGAATATCTCCACCATTAGGGTATAAAGAACAACGGTCATCCTTCAAAAATTCTTCTATATATTCTTGCTTTCCACGGGCAAAATTATCATAGATAACCACTTCAGCCACATCAGTTTTTAATAGTTCAGCCACGACATGACTACCAATAAACCCAGCACCACCAATTACTAAGATTTTTTTTCCTGTAATATTCATTTATCACCCTAATAAAAATTATAAAAATATTTGATATTAAGCAAAGTGATTATCTACTTACTTAATTTCTGTTATTTATATTATTAATTTCAATCTTAACCACATTTAAGACGTTTAAATTTTGCACAGCATCTGTGTCACAGTATTTATTTGCTCATCAGACAAGTAAGGATGCATCGGTAAACTAAAAACTTGTTGAGACAAGCTTTCACTAACTTTGAAGTCACCTTTTTTATAACCGAGATAAGCAAATGCACTTTGTTGATGCATACAACATCCGTAGTAGACTACTGATGGAATGTTCTTATGTTTTAACTCAGCCATATAATGATCACGATTCTCAGCGATCAGAGTATATTGAGCCCAGGAACTCAAGTATCCGGCTGGTACCTTGGGTACTGAAAACGACTTAGCTAACACTTGGCTATACGATTCAGCTACACGATTTCTAGCTCTCAGCTCATTATCAAAGATGGCAAGTTTCTCAAGTAAAATGGCGGCTTGAATGGTATCTAATCGACTATTCATGCCGATTCGGACATTGTCGTACTTATCTCGCCCTTTACCATGCACCCTATAAGAACGTAACAATTCTGCATATTCGTCATTGTTAGTAAAGATCGCACCGCCATCACCATAACAACCTAAGGGCTTAGCTGGAAAAAAACTTGTTGTAGCAATATCACCAAAGCTACCTGCACGTTTACCATTTATTTCACCACCAAAACCTTGAGCAGCATCTTCAATCAACTTCAAGTCATATTGTTTGGTAATACGTTCCAAGGTAGGATAATTAGCTGGTAGACCGAATAAATCTACAGTTATTATTGCTTTAGGTATCAATTCACCATCTGCAATAACTTTATTAATACGATTTTCTAGATCTACCGGGCAAATATTGAATGTACTTTCTTCTGAATCTACAAAAACCGGTGTTGCACCTACAAATGCAATGGCCTCTGCTGTTGCAAAAAAAGTAAAAGTAGGACAAAAAACTGCATCACCGGGCTTAATTCCCAAAGCCATCAAACTAAGCTGAAGAGCGTCTGTACCATTAGCACAAGTAACAGTATGTTTTACATCAACATACTCAGAAAGTTTTTCTTCTAATTCAATGACTTCAGGCCCCATGATATATTTACCATGATTAAGAACCGTCTCAATTCGTTTATCAATCCGTTTTTTTAAATGCTGGTATTGTGCTTGTAGATCTATAAAATGCATTTGTATTACTCTGCTACTTTTACTAAATTGTCACCACTTAGCGTATAAACAGCCTCGGTATCTTTACAAGTTACAGAGCTATTACCCTGTAAAGGAATATCTAACTGCTCACCAAACTCACTCATCCAGCCAATTTGTTTCGCCGGTACTCCAACCATAAGGGCATAGGGTTTAACATCCTTATTGATGACAGCACCAGCTCCAACAAAAGCATACTTACCAATAGTAATACCACAGACAATCGTGCAATTAGCACCTAAAGAAGCGCCTTGTTCAACCAAGGTGTCTCGATACTCATTTTTTCGTTCAACTCCTGAGCGAGGGTTATAAACATTGGTAAATACCATGCTTGGGCCACAAAAAACCTCGGATTCTAAATGAACATTGTCATAAACTGAAACGTTATTTTGTATTTTGCATTTATCGCCAATAGTTACCTTATTGCCTACAAAGGCATTTTGGCCGAGTGATACCCCCTCACCAATATGAGCACCTCCACAGATATGAGCAAAATGCCAAACCCTTGAGCCCTTACCTATCTGAGCGCCATCATCGATGACGGCGCTCTCATGTACGTAATAGTTGTCAGCCATTATCAAATCACTTTGCTAACGAAAGGGTGAATCTCAGAGGGGCTGGTGACAACATCCTGTTTTCTAATATTGCTCACAATTTCTATACTATTGCGAGCCTCTTCCAAACCAAAACCTTTTCCATCTAAAATGTGCTGGTAGCTAGCGGTGTGTAGGTCAGTAAAACCGCCAGAGAATTCAATTTCATTCCCGTCAACAGTGATTGAACGGTAAGTTCGTTGCCCTGTCGCTTTAACATCATCAGGAATATAATCGTAATTGACCGACAAAAACCAACGAACTCTAGCATGCTCAAACTCAAGGTAACCAGCATTTGCATCAGCTTGTTTCAAGTGTGCTTCATTCTTTTTAATATCACCGAAAACCCAACCTAGCATGTCGTAGAAGTGAACACCTATATTAGTAGCTATACCACCTGACTTGTGTTCATCACCTTTCCATGAAGTGAAATACCAGTGTCCACGGCTCGTTAAATAAGTTAGGTCCACATCAAATATTTTATCTGGATTCTTGGCAACTTCCGCCGCAACGAACTCTCTCAACTTTACGATACTTGGGTGCAAGCGGAGCTGAAGTATATTGTATACTTGCTTACCCGTTTCATCTTGGACGACATTCAAGGCATCAATATTATGAGGATTTAGAACTAAAGGCTTTTCGCAAATAGCGTGCGCACCTTGTCGAAGCGCGAAACGGATATGAGAGTCATGCAAATAATTCGGAGATGCAATACTAACATAATCTAATTGAGTTCCTTCACGCTTCAACATATCAATATGACGATCAAAACGTTCATACTCAACAAAAAAGTCTGCCCCTGGAAAGTAGCTATCAATAACACCAACCGAATCATTTTTATCCAAGGCTGCGACTAAGTTGTTTCCAGTATCTTTAATTGCTTTCATATGGCGCGGAGCTATATAACCTGCCGCTCCAATTAGCGCAAAATTTTTCATTTTTTAGCCCCTAGAAATTCGAGATACCATGGTATGGCTTTGCCAATACCTTCCATTATTTTGTATTCAGGCTCATACCCGAATACAGACTTCGCTTTAGTTATATCTGCCTGAGAATAGCGTACATCACCAGCACGAAATTCACGGTAAATAGGTTTTTACTGGATTGATTGAGCATTTTCAATCAATGCTAAGCTAATCGCCTCATAAAGTTCATTAAGCGATATTCTATCTACAAGGGCGACATTATAAACCGAGTCTTTTGCTCCATCTTTTGCTGTCGCTGCTAATATGTTCATTTGCACTGTATTGTCGATAAAACAAAAATCTCGGCTAGTCTCACCATCACCATTCACAAAAACGTCGTCCTCATCTATCAAATTTCTTTGAATTCATCATGCGCTTCAGACACTCTCTACTCGTCAATATCAAATCAATAGCTTGGTATTCCTTGCCAAATTCAACAGCCAAAGGTAAATTAACATATCCAAGGCCAATTCTTGCATCTGAAACACTCTTAAATCTGTTTATCATCTACTTTTCATTGTTCGCTATAAAATAACGAATAAGTACAATTAGTACTGAAAACATTCCACCCAACACACACCCCAAAATAACTACCAAAGCTCTTTTTGGATTAGACTTTTCTTCAGCAGCTCTAGCGGCACTTAAAGTCTTAAATACATACTCGTCACTGACTTCAGCCAGCATTAAAGTCTTAGTTTGCTCTTCTATTAATTGATAAAAAACAGACTGCATATCCGAAACATCGGTTTCTTGTATTTTTTCTTGGAGATATTGAATACTTTTTATTGATTCGTCTCTGTCTCTTTTTTTCAGGTTTGCATTGATAGCTTTAACCAATTTTTCTGCCCATTGCTTCGCTAACTTAGGTGAATAATACTCAACAGTTAAGCTGATCAAACCGCTAGCTTTATCTTGGCTAATACTAACTCTGTCTTTTAGACTATTATACAACTTCCAACTACTTGGCTCTGCTTTTTGGCCTTTAGCTGGGTTAAATTCTCTCACCCACTTATTAGTCACCTCATCATACAAGTCAGGATTAATGATAATCTTATTGTTAGCTCGGTTCCAGCCTGTCGCGGCAAATAGTGCTACCTGCAAGTTATTCTGCACTATAAAGCTTTCTTGAAAACCCCAGGTTTGTATTATTTCCATGGCAATGGCGACTTTATCATCACCACCACCGCCGCTTAAATTAATACCTGCCAAAGAAGCTAAGCCACCATATTGGCCTGCTAAGCTAGACAAGCCTGAACCGCCCGAAGATGAGGCTGGCGCTAATAATACCGTTGATTTATATTCATCCGGTACTGATAAGGCATAAAAAACTGAAGCGACGGAGAAAATAGCGGTAATACAGATAATTAGCCATTTACCTTGCCAGATCGCGAAGGCAACTTCACGCAAGTCTATTTCGTCATCCTGAGGCGCATAAGATTGTGGCACTGCAACTGAACTAGTCTGTAGTTTTTGCTGTACTTCTACGTCTATTTTTAGGTTTTCTTTTGACACGTTCTATTTCTCAATTCTGGTAATATAGGATGCTGTTCAACTTTATAGTGACTATATAGTCACTATAAACTGCTTACAGCCGCAGCACCTAGTGCAATCTGATAGAAGATCTGACTCACGTCGCGCCACAGTACAACTTGGTCAAATTGATCTGCATCTAAAGGAACGACAATGGTATCACCAGGCCTTATTAATTGTTGATTACTCGCAAACCAGCTAGAGGCTTCAGGTATCTGTACTCCACCATTTGCCTTGATGATATATACCCGTTCTTCGTCAGCATTTTCGGTTGTGCCGCCGCTACGGTTAATATAATCCCAGTAATCTAGTTGTGGTTCGAAAACTTGCGAAATTGGTAACTGCACTTCACCTATAATTGTGACCGAATTCTTTTTAGTTGGGATATGCAAGGCATCGCCTTTCTGCAGTGGTATAGAGTATTCTGTGTCATTAGAAAGTACCTTTTGAAGGTCAATCACTAAACGCCCTTGTGCGCCGGTACCTTCAAGTTGTGATAACAGGTTTTGAGCCTGACCCAAATTACTTGAATTTTCATTATTATTCAGCATCACAAGCTCAGCTTTGGCAATATCTGCCATTAGGCGCTCTTGCATGTTCCTTAATTGTCGCGCTTGCTGCTCTTTTAGCTCTACACGGGTAAAAATGGCACCCGGCGTATAGGCAAACTCGGTTAAGCCACCCGCTCTCTCAAGAAGCATTGCTAAGGTATCGTTTTTATAGACGGGATACGTACCTGGAAACTTTATCTCACCACTCAACGTCACTTTCTCGGATTCTGCCCACTCTGGAATGGTTTTAATTTGTAGCTCATCGCGCGATTTTAATGCCACCGTTAATGAATCTGGTTTGGTTAGATTCAAATCTACCCTATATTGATTTCGCTCTTGCTGTTGATTAAATTCTGTTCGACTTAACTCTGCGCGTAATTGGAAGGCTTTTTCAGTCAAGCCTCCAGCGGCATTGATTAAGTCATTCACACTCATACCCGCCACAAGTGGGTAAACCCCCGGATAGCGAATATTACCACTCACAGCTATTTCTCTAGAAGGTGTATTTATAGTTGATTGCGACCGGAGTTGTTCAATTATTTTTGCTACCTTTTTTTGACGCTTCGAATCAAACATGCCTTGCTGGCTTAGTTCGAATGTATCTTTTTGTTCTAGCGCCACCAGTGCTCTCAGCTCTTGCTCACTTAAGTCATCTCGATCTTCAGCGCTGGATGTTTTCGATTGAGTTACTAACAGTTCTGTTTTCTGGTCTAAGTGCTCACCATTTTCATATAAACCAAAAAATATGACCTCATCTTGATTTTGTAATAACACATCACTCACTGAACCTGGCTGCTTTAAAGCGTCGCCCAAACTAAATGCGAGCACTTCTAGTTTTTGGGACGGCACTCGATAGCGCTTGATCAGGCCATACTTCAAATCTGGGTTTGGTTTCAAACGCTTTATTTCAGGCAGCACATCAGTCAAACGTAAGCCCTGACGCCAACTAAATGATTGGTTACGATGGATATGACCTGACACTTTAACGACGTTCTCTATTTTCCCCAATACTTTAGGAATAAAAACCACATCGCCATTTCGCATACTCGTTTGTAATGCATTCGGTTCTTTTAAATTCAAACTTAATAAGGTACGTTCGTTATTTGTATTAATTCGTTCAAGCGTTGCGGCTTGTGGGTAGGCATCTGATAATAAACCACCTGCATATTGGATCAGCGTGCTGGTTGTTTCATCTCCTTCTAATTCGTATCTCGCAGCACGTCTTACTTGTCCTTGAATACCCACCGTAACACCCACTGGCGGTATAAAAACAACATCACCTGACTTCAGTTGCGCATCATTACTTGTGTCACCATTTAGCAATAAGTCATATACGTCTAAGGTTTGTATCAACGCACCTTTTCGCTTTAGCTGAATATTCCGTAGCGAACCACTCTCCGATACCCCCCCACTTAGCACTAATGCATTGGTAATGGTAGAAAGCGAGCTAACCACATACGAGCCAGGCAAATGCGCCTCCCCTAACACAAACACCCGAATTGAGCGTAATTGGCCCATTGAAACACTGGCTTTTACACCAATCATTCTTTGGTTAATCGTATTGGTGATATGTTGCTTAGCTTCTGAGAAGGTCTGACCGGCTAAAGAAACTGGACCTAAGTCTGGTAGATAGGCTGCGCCTTCTTGGTCAATGACTAATTCATATGATTGGCTCTCTTTACCATAAAGATTAACCTTTAATGAGTCGCCTGGGCCGAGCACATAGTCAGATGAGACAGGAATATCATTAATCGGCGTGAAAGACGCTGGGTTGCCAGCAAATAGATCATAACCAAAAGGGGTTAATGCTTCTTTTGCTTGGCTTTTCTTTGGTATTGTTTTATTTGTTGTTTCAGGGCTTGATAACAACCTGGGTTGTACCGTAGTTTCTTGCATCACGGTTGGCGTTTGGCTGGTGGCCCCTTGCGGTATCGTTATACCCAACTGTTTAGCTAAACGGGATTGTTCTGCGGGTGACATGCGTTTGAATTGTTGTAACTGCTCGGGAGTAGGCTGTAATGCAAGCGCAGAGAAGCTGAAAATGGCGAAGAATAGTGTAAATAAATGACGTACTATTTTATGTTTTGATGATTGCTTCGTGCTTACTAGTGCCATGGCGCCTATTCTTTAATCTGATCGTGTGATTTTAGGGGGCGTAATTTAACATTTATAGCTTTTGGTGGCTAGGTGTTTTTAGGCTGGAATTGGTACATTTTACCGAAGAGAGGCCTTGCTCTAAAGATATAATCTTAAAGATAAAAGTATTCTACCACCGAGGAATACGAGGCGCTGCGCGCTACACCGAGGAGGGACTAGAAACTTTAGGACAATATATTATGGGGAGATAGTTTTTACCGGGCAATGGATACCAACGAAAATAACACTGGTATAACTAGGTTTGTGCATAAACATTGGAATAATGACATAGGCGTATGACAGCTTTAATCGCCATAAAACATAATACCGCTTAGCAACCGTGTGCTTATTTCAAGGTGGTTAATGTCTTCTCGGTGTAGCGCGTAGCGCCTCAGCTTTTCTCGGTGGTGGATATCTTTTGACTTTACACATATTTAAAAACGATATTCCCAAGAGGTAAAGACACTCGTTTGATCAATATCTTCTTGTTGTGTGTTAAGCTCTTCTGACTGGTATGAAACGCCTAGCTTCAGCCTACCACCAAGAAAAAATCTCTGATGATGCGCTTCGATATAATACAGATTCTGCGCTTCAGCTGAAACCGTATTACCCCAAGCTACACCATCATCGTTTAATTCCATATAATTGAACGTGAGCTTTGATAACTGACCTTCGCTTTGCTGATAAGCACCCCCTAAAGTGTAAACTGTCGAATCATTATCAAAGGTTGCAGCCAACACACGCCCTCTATAGCGATAGCCTGTTTTAAAAACGGAGTGTTCATAAGCGACATTATGCACTTCTGCCCCTAGCGCATCAGAGGTGGTATTGGTGTACTCTGCAAAGCCTTTTAAACTATTACCGTTAGATAAAGCGTAAAAAGACTCTACACCTACCTGCACTACAAACTTTGCAGGCAAATACCCTGCTTCGTCTTCACCGATATACTGTGCATAAATTGCAGAAGGAAGTGATTCCGTAAGATTGAAGTTAAGGCGCGCGTCAAAACCCGCAATTTGATTCCCTCCATCCCCACCAACTTCATTTTCACCTTGTGAGGTAATAGATTTCCAGAAAGTATTTAAGTCTTCATCCCGACCTTCTCCACCCCACTGCATCGCGCGCGACAGGCCAATTTCTAAATTTGAAAATGGTTTAAAGGTAAAGCGCATACCTGTTAGTTTCGCTTCAGGGATAACACGGTTACTTTCCATTTGCCCCAAAAAAGAGACAAAATGCCAATCACCTAACCATGACAACCAAACATTATCAAAGTGTTGCGCTCGCTTGGTTTGAAAAATAAGTGCAGGCACAGGACGAGCATTATTGGTTAGTATTAAATTTGACTGTGTTCCCGGCCCCCACCAACGATCGATCGCTCCAACACCTAGCACCCATTCCCCCAAGGTGCCAGCAATATACGAGCCATTAAGTTGTGCTTCATAAGTATCATCACCAGGATCTGTCGTAATATTTGATTGTAGCTTTACAGCAAGGTCTTTACCGTCCCAGTCAAATGTTTTGTGTATTTCACCTTTTTCACGGTGATTTGATGAGAAATCTCTGAACATTGCTCTTGACGACGCGGCACTCAATTCAATACTCCGCTTCATTCCTTGACGGGTTTCATGACGAAGCTCAAACTCTAGCTCTCGTAGTGCACTTTTTTGACTTAAGTTGAGCCCTTTACGGTTCACTTTCTTTAACGCCACTTTTACATCGGCCCACATAATTGGCCAGGTAGTGAGTGAAATTGGCATGACGCCAGAATCGTTGAGCATGTGTAAGTTGTTGCGTAAACGGTCATCACCCACATCAATCCACGGACTCGCATAAGTTAACGAAGCGCTAAATAATAAGCAGCAAGTTAAGAGTAACTTAAATATTTTGTTTTGAGTGCGTAAGGTCGTAATACAAACGGGTACTGATAATAAAAACAAAGTGACTCACTATTTCGATATGTTCATGAAAAATATTTGGGGCATTATATGAGCTTTTGGGCAAAAGGTAAGCAATTTAGTGGTTTTATTACTGATGCTAGTGATATTTTCCTGCTAAAACCTTGAGATAAAGGCATTCTACCACCGAGAAAGATGAGGCGCTGCGCGCTACACCGAGAAGTGATGAAAAATATAGGGTAAGGTCTTAGACCAAAGGCTTTTTTTTGTGGAGGTTTGGTTTTCATGGTATGCATTATTGACGCTGGACAGGTGGGAACCAGACCTTAAAGATAAAGATATTTCACCACCGAGAGGGCTGAGAGCACTGCGTGCTTACACCGAGAAGTAATTAGACACTTTAAAAATAGGTAAGTGGAATTTCTTGTGAAAGATAAGACCTCTTTGATACATTCACTATTTTAAAAACTGACCGACATCACTTTACTTAAATAATAGTTTTTGGTCTTTTTCCGCGAAGCGCTGTTTTAAAATGTCTTCTCGGTGTAGCGCGCAGCGCCTCGGCTTTTCTCGGTGGTGGATTTCTTTTGACCTGGCACTTAGTCTCTTTATTAAAACTTAGTGTTTGGCGACATTATGCATTGTTGGGATTCACTGCGTTCATCACCAACCTACAAACAAGCACTGTCGCTTTATTTCAAGGGGCTTAATGTCTTCTCGGTGTAGCGCGCAGCGCCTCGGCTTTTCTCGGTGGTGGATTTCTTTTGACCTGGCACTTAGTCTCTTTATTAAAACTTAGTGTTTGGCGACACT
>Ga0209184_1000557_pt1 | contig 36949 bp, 27 predicted proteins | sample EN8Hudsemesocosm_2_FD_184627 | JGI IMG/M metagenome (GOLD analysis project Ga0209184, IMG submission 184627) | Methane-oxidizing microbial communities from mesocosms in the Hudson Canyon - EN8C Hudson Canyon (SPAdes) (version 2) | ecosystem: Environmental > Aquatic > Marine > Cold seeps | place... | reverse complement strand
GGCACATCGTTGTTGTCAGCTGGTGGCACATCGTTGTTGTCAGCTGGTGGCACATCGTTGTTGTCAGCTGGTGGCACATCGTTGTTGTCAGCTGGTGGCGCATCACTGTTGTCAGCTGGTGGTGCATCGTTGTTGTCAGCTGGTGGCACATCACTGTTGTCAGCTGGTGGAGCATCGCTGTTGTCTTCTGGTGGTATATCGCTGTTGGAGTTTATTTCTTCTACCGGAAGAACTGTGAGTAAGGCGCTTAAGGAAACTTGAGAGCCAAGCATGTTAGAAACAATAACATCATAAGTACCAGCGTTTTCAATTGAGGTACTGTCAATAATATAAGTAGCATCATTCGCACCGTTAATGGGAGTGTTATTAAGGCGCCATTGATAACTTAAATCATCGCCAAAAGCTGCAACCATAAAATTAGCTGTTAGGCCTGCATTAATTTCAGCAGAAATAGGGTGTTCTTCTATTTCAATGGTTGTAATAATCTCGGGTGCGATCATTGTGAGTTCATAGGATTTTTTAACTTCGAGAGATATATTGTTTAAAGCACTTTGCTTTGCTGAGTTATCTGTTTGAGAAAGCAAAGCTTGGGCTGTTTCACCTGCTTGATAAAATAAATCGTCTAAAGAAACTTCAGGCAAAGCCCCCATGTTTGCGGCTGCAATAGTGCCTGAAATTGAGATTCGGTTGGCTGCATGGTTAATGATTTGGCTAATACTTTCCCAATCAGGTGAGTTTAGCAGGGCTAAAAAAGAGGTGGACAAAATGGCAACTTTTATTGCAGATTGGCTTATCTCAGCTTGGTTATCCAGTTTGGTCAAATCAGGAGTGGGTAATTGCAGTGCTCGAGTACTAAACCCAAATAAATTTTCAATATACCGGTAATTAGTGTTGATGTTTTCAATCGTTGGACCTGTTTCTTGGCTGTTGGCGCGCGAGGAAGCAAGATGGGTTAATGGGTTAACCGTAACGAAGTTCGTAAAACCATGATCTAATGTTGGCACCATAGCAGTGATTTCAAAACTTTCATCTAATAAAAAGGTATTGCCAAAGGCCACTTTTTCTTCAGAATCTGCTGTGTTACAGCCTGAAACCATATCACAGGTCATTTGTGTTGCTTCATCGGCGGTAATTTTAATTAATATTGAATCGGCTTGAATATCATTGGGTATGTTGAAGCTAAAAAGCCCGTTTTTGTCAGTTCTTATAGGTAGACCAAAAGGTACTGTAGAGGTTGTACTACCCTCTTCAGAATGCACAATTTGGTAAGATCGAACGATACCTTTTTCAATGACACTGTTGGTAGCTTGTCCTTCTATCTTGGTGTCTGAGTAGGCACTTGATGATGTTGTATCGGTAGAATCTGATAGATCAATGCAGCCAAGTAAAAACAGGAAAGATAAAAATATTGAGTATTGAGCTATATTTTTTATAGCGGGTGTAAAACCGAGAGATGGTATAGACATAGCTAATCCGTTTGCCGAAGTGTTAATCATTCAGGAAGTAGAGAAAACTGAATCAATTTTGAATCACAGAAACATCCATGTTGTGACGCTTAATGCATTTTTAAGTATGCAAGAAGGTCTGTTTGAGCGCGGGCGAGTGTATAGTGAAAGGTTATGAAATTATAGTTACTAAAATCATATATTCTATCGAGTGAGACTTGGGTCACGGTTTGTAAAAAGTCTTTATTAACAATGATTTATAAAGTAAATTTAATCGAGGGTTAGCCTAAATAATATGACGGTATTAATTGAGAAGAAAGACAAAGTAATGACCATTATCATTAATCGCCCAGAAGCAAAAAATGCAGTTGATGCTGCTACCGCAAGCGCGTTAGCAACTGCTTTTCGGGAATTTGAACAAGATGACTCCGCCTTTGTTGCCGTGTTATGTGGTAGTGGTAATACATTTTGTGCCGGGTGGGATTTAAAAAAAGCAGCGAAGGGTGAAGGACTTGAGGGAATAAAGCAGTTAACGCCTGAGGATGATGGCCCAATAGGGCCAACGAAAATGCTGTTAAGCAAACCGGTTATTGGTGCTATTTCAGGTCATGCTGTGGCAGGCGGTATGGAGCTGGCCCTTTGGTGCGATATGCGCGTGATGGAGGAAGATGCTATCTTTGGGGTGTTCTGTCGTCGCTTTGGAGTGCCGCTTGTAGACGGTGGTACGGTTCGGCTTCCTCGCCTGATTGGTATGAGTAATGCCATGGATCTTATTTTAACTGGGCGACCGGTTGAAGCGGTAGAAGCAAAGCAAATGGGTTTGGCCAATAGAGTGGTTCAAAGCGGAGAGTCCCGTAAAGCCGCTGAAAATTTAGCCGCCCAGATAGCTAGTTTTCCTCAAGCGTGCATGCGCAGTGATCGAATGGGGGTTTATGAACAATGGGACCATAGTCTTCAAAATGCATTAAAAAATGAATTTCATCGCGGTGTTGCTGTGGTGGATACCGGAGAGACTTTAAAAGGTGCTAGTTCGTTTAGTAAGGGGAAAGGCCGACATGGTGAATTTTAGCGGTAATTAAAGTGTGAGCTTGCCACCAAATTTAATACTTAGTTTAAAATGAATTAGGGGAGGGTAGATAATTCTTGTCTGTATAGATGCATTATTTTACTCACCGATAAAGCCTTTGGACTGGCGTGCCCAAAGTTGCGCATAAAGGTCGTTGTTCTTAATCAGTTCAAAATGATTCCCTTGTTCAATGATTTTACCTTCATCTAAAACAATTAGACGATCCATTGCCGCGATAGTAGATAGTCGATGGGCAATAGCGATGACTGTTTTACCTTCCATAAGTTGATATAAGCTGGTTTGGATGGCTGCTTCTACCTCTGAATCCAGAGCGGAAGTCGCTTCATCGAGGATTAATATAGGCGCATCCTTTAATAATACCCTGGCAATCGCAATTCGTTGGCGTTGTCCGCCTGACAGTTTAACGCCTCGTTCTCCGACATGTGCATCATAGCCAGTTCTGCCATTTAGATCGCTTAGTTCAAGAATAAAGTTATGGGCTTCGGCTTGTTTGGCCGCTTGTATCATATCGGCTTCACTGGCATCGGGTTGTCCATATAGTATATTTTCGCGTACTGAGCGATGAAGTAATGAGGTGTCTTGTGTCACCATGCCAATTTTGGAGCGTAAACTTTCTTGTTTGACTTGCGTAATATCTTGATGGTCAATGCAAATAGAACCAGATTTTAAATCATGAAAGCGCAAGGCTAAGTTGACGAGTGTTGATTTTCCTGCACCTGACCGGCCAACTAACCCTAACTTTTCACCCGCTTTAATATTCAGTGTCAGGTTTTCTATTACCGGATTATCTTGGTCATATTTAAAGGTAATATTATTATAATCTAAGCTGCCATACTTAACCTGAATGTCGCGAGCATTAGGCGAATCTTCAACTTCCTTTTTTTGAGATAAAGTATTCATGCCATCCTGAACGGTGCCGATATTTTCAAACAAACTAGATACTTCCCACATAATCCATTGAGACATGCCATTTAATCGAAGTGCAAGGGCAATAGCGACTGCAATGGAGCCTGTTGAAATCGCTTTCTCGCTCCAAAGCCAAATAGATAACGAAGCAATGGAAAATATTAAGAAAGCATTTAAAGCCCATACAGATACATTTAATTTAGTCGCTAAACGCATCTGAGGGTGAACGGTCTTTAAGAAGCCATCCATATTGTCTTTGGCATAGTCTGCTTCTCTTTGGGTGTGCGAAAACAGCTTTACTGTTTCGATATTTGTGTAGCTATCGACAACGCTACCTACCATGTTTGAACGCGCATCAGCCTGTTTGGTTGAAATACGACGTAATCGAGGAATGAAATAGCTTAATGTCAGCGAATAACCGAATAACCAGACAAGTAAGGGGGCACAGAGCCGGTAGTCAGCAGAAGAAACGACGATCGTCATACCAATAAAGTAGATCGAAATAAACAGCAGTACATCAAGCATTTTCATGACGGATTCACGTACAGATAGTGCTGTTTGCATCACCTTCGTTGCAAGACGCCCTGCAAACTCATTTTGATAGAAAGACAAACTTTGTCCTAGTAAATAACGGTGCGCTTGCCATCGTATACGCATCGGATAATTACCGAGTAAGGTTTGATGAATGACGCTGGCATGTAAATATACGGCAAACGGTAATCCTACGAGAACTAGAATGCTTAGCCAGATAAGTGTATTGCCTTCATCTTGCCAAAGTGTGCTGGGATCTTTGGTTGAAAGCCAATCCACCAATTCACCCAAAAAACCAAATAAAGTGACTTCCATGATGGCAATACAAGCCGTTAAACAAGCCATAACGAACAAATGTGGGCCAATACCTTGAGTGTAATGCAAACAGAATTTTAGCAGTGTATTTGGCGGACGCTCAGGCTGTTCAGGTGGAAAAGGAGTAATTAGTTTTTCGAAAAAGTTAAACATAAAAGTATTGGTAGCTCAGGTTTGTTTACAAAGGGATTCTATTTATTCACTTAAAATCGCGACGATAAAAATGAATATGTCTGCTAACCTTAAGGTGTCATCTTAATGAACTGCATAACGGGAGTAAATTAAATGAGCGATTCAGGTAGTAATTTTGATGAATCGGATTTATTAGCGAATAAACAAGCGCTGCTGAATATTGAAAATACCCATGAAATGTTTATCAACAATGATGCGATTATTCCTAAAATTTTAGCCGTATTTCAAACAAGCTTTGATTTTTTTGAAACGGACTTAAATAATGACGAAAACAAAGATGACTCGTTTGATGACTTGTTGGGTAGTTTAGATGACTTAAATAAACAAATTGATGCCTTAATGTAGGCTTATTTGTTGTTAAAGTTGAATTCACTCTAAAACGTCAGTACGTGCGCATAAATGATGAGTAAACACCCCAAAAAACTCTGGCTATCTTTCGAAAGCTGGCTGCTAGATCCTCCTAATGTAGTTTTACACCCTTGTGTACACCTGGTGCGTAATGTTCTGCGCATTTTTTTCGCTGTTGGTCGAGATATGACATCCGGCCAGCTTAATTTGCATGCGATGAGTTTGGTGTATACCACCATTTTATCAATCGTACCCATGTTAGCGTTGATATTTTCAGTACTTAAAGCCTTTAACGTTCAAGATGCATTAACGCCTATGCTTCATCGTTTTCTTGAGCCAATGGGTGAAAAAGGCGTCGAGATAGAAAGTAGTGTGCTGTCATTTGTCGATAACATGAAAGTCGGTGTGTTAGGTGCACTTGGTTTGATCATGCTTATTTACGTGGTTGTATCGCTGATTCAGAAAATTGAGCGCGCCTTTAATGCCATCTGGCTAGCCCCGCAGTTACGTCCAATAGGAGAGCGCATTAGTCACTATTTAGGGGTGATCTTGATCGGTCCGGTGCTGGTTGTGTCTGCGATAAGTTTAACTGCATCGACAATGAATTTGGGTTTTGTGCAGTCAATGCTTGCTATTGAACCATTTGGAAGTTTATTTGTATTTCTCACAAAGCTTATGCCTTTCATCATGATTATTTTTGCGTTTACCTTTTTTTATTTTGTAATGCCCAATGCCCGAGTTAGTTTTAGGAGTGCATTGTTTGGTGGCGTAATTTCGGGCTGCAGTTGGCAGGCGAGTAGCTTAATATTTACGACCTTTGTGGTGAACTCGACTCGGTATGATGTGATTTATTCAGGCTTTGCCGTTGGGATTGTGTTATTGATTTGGTTATATATGAATTGGCTGATCCTATTGCTTGGTTCAAGTATCGCTTTTTATTATCAGCACGTAAATCAGATTACACGTCACTATAAACTAGAAGCTTGCTCTGAGTTAATTGAAAAAGTGGGCTTAGATATCATGCGTTATATTGCATTGCGCTATGACTCCGACTCATTACCCGTAAAGCAAGTTGAAATAGAAGGACTTAATGCCATACCTGTTATTTTGAGTCGTACGATTATGAATAAATTACTCGAACATAATTTACTGTTAATTGCGGGTGAAAAGTCAGATATGTATGTACCTGCTCATTCGACGGATCAAATATCAGTTGCCGCTATCTTTAAAGCCCTTCGTCAAGATAAAGCTGCTTTGCTGACCGTGCTGAAAGTGGGACCTTCTGTAGATGAGTTAATTAAAAAGACGAATGATGATTTATATAAAGGTCTTGAGCACGTAACGTTACGTGACTTAATCAAATAATAACAAAACCAAATTGAAATCATGTGGTGATTCATAAGGTATGAACTATGATTTAGCCTGAAATGTAGTTTCTATTTACATCATAAAAAAAATCAAAGGAAGTACTATGAATCAAAATAAAACACTTAGTCGACTTGCGTATCTGAGCGTTGGTTTAATAGGGCTAGGTGGCTCAGTGACGAGTATGGCGAGTTATCAAGTGCACACTCCCGGACCATTGCTTACTTTAGGAAAAGTGACTAGTTCAAGCTCCATTCTTTCTGTAACAGGCAACCCAGCTGGGGGTGAACTGTTATTGCATAAAGATGAAAACTTTCGAATGGGATATTTTAGCTCTTTGGGTATTGATGTCGAATCAGGCGATGTGGACAATTTTATTGATGATGTTGATGAGTTGATTGATGAATTGGATGAAGAGAACCTTAGTTTAGATAGAATTTTAGAAATTCAAGATAAGTTTGATGCTTTACTTCCTGTGATGGGAGAAGAGGCTAGAGTAACAGTCGGCCTTGGTCTACATGCACCGCTGGCTCCCTTTGCAATGCGTAGTGATTGGCTGGGTGGTGTGGTGACATTTGATCTACAAGCTGCGGGTATTTTTGATACTAGCTTTCTTGACGCACCGATCACCCCGGATATTATCAATGGTACGATTAGTACAGATAGCTCGCTCTACGTCAAAGGCGGTACCTTATTAACCGGGTCTGTTGGCTACAGTCGTGAAGTTTGGCAGCCAAAACTTTTGGATATAGACTCAAAATTATACGCTGGCTTTCAAGCTAATGTGTATCGAGCGTCATTGAATAAGCAGGTGATTGCTTTAGAAAGCATCTTAGAGGATGAAGATGCGGGAGACGTGATTCGCGATGAATTTGATGAAAATACCGTTGATACGACCCAAATAGGGTTAGATTTTGGGCTAATCTGGGCGCTACCTTATGGTCAAGTCGGTATTACTTTCGCTAATATCAATGAGCCTGAATTTGATTATGGTGATATCGGAAAAAATTGTAGTGAGATCACCGATATATCGCGGCAAACAAATTGTATTGCGGCCCAGAGATTTTCGAATGAAATTGCTTTGAGCGAAACTGCTGTAATGGAGGCAAAAACAACCGTTGAAGGGGCTTTTTATACCCGAAATAAGCGTTGGCTGCTGTCAGGAGCGGTAGATTTGAACTCAACTTTTGACCTTGTCGCGAGGGAATCTCAATATATTAGTGCTTCGGCTAGTTATTTTTCGAATAGTTATTTAGTGCCCAATGTTCGCTTGGGGCTGAGCCAAAATCTATCCGGTAGTGAATTAACGACCCTAGCCATTGGCACCACCTTGTTTGGTGTAGTTAATATGGACTTCTCCGCGAGCTTAGATCAAATAGAAGTGGATGGGAACAACGTGCCAAGACATTTTGGGCTTAACATTGGCATCGCAGAAAAATTTTAGGGGAAGAAGAATGGAATTTTTTAAAAATAATCTGACACAAATTAGTTTAAAAACCTTTACTGCAGCAAGTTTAACGGCAGCGGTAGTTTTGGTCTCAGGTTGCAGTAGTGATGACCCGGATCAAGGCAGTGCTTTATCAACAACCCCAATATCGGGTGTGGCGATAGACGGCTACTTAGCAGGGACAACTGTTTATTTGGATTTCAATGATAATGGCGAAAGAAATGCGGGTGAGCCCTTTGCAATCACCGATAAAGATGGCTTTTTTAGTACCGCAAAAGACCTCACTGATTATTGTGCTAGTGATGCGACTGTGGCTCAAGCTCGTCACTGTTTAAGGGCGACAGAGTTGGGGGCTGAAGTCGTATTAAGAACCTTTGGTGGTTTTGACTTATTCACGGGTGAACCTTTTGACGGTTCGCTGTCAACGAGAGTAACGGTTGAAAATGCCACTGTTGCTAACGAAATTATTTCACCAATAAGCTCAATGTTGACTGATGTGAGGGATGCAGCCCAGAGGCAAAATATTTTAGATGCTTATGGTTTAGCTGAAAGTGATCTGGATCGAGATTTTCTTAATTCTGCAGGCTTTGATGCCACCACTACGAATGCCGCGATTGCGTTTCACAAGGTTGTAACACTCTTTGCAAACATTTTTGATGAGCACTATGAAGCAATTGGTATTGAAAGTGGTTTTCCAGACAATTCAAATGGCTTGATTTATAAAGCTTTAGCTGATGCGATGGGAGTCAGTAAGCTAAATGATACAAGTTTAGCCGTGGCTTATGCTGCCGCCGAGTCAACAATTAGAGCTTTGTATGATGATGCTGATCAGGAAGTTCCTTTTAATCATGCGCCAAATCAGGCTGCGACATTAAGCAATGCAGGAATTCTAGTGGGTCTGGTCGATAATGCATTGCCAGTGTCTACCTCTTTCGACGATGCGAAATCCAGAGTGACTGCTGTTGAAATGGTGGTTAAAAAAATGATTGAAGGTGATCCGGATGCTGTTGCCGCGCTCGTAGAAGCCAGTAACATTTCATCAGATCTATATGTCGCTTTAGATGCAGCTATGGATATAGATTTTAGTGCTTTGGTTGATGTTAATTACTTCTCGCCTAATTATGCTGAAGTTGATATCACAGGGGCTACCCCATTAACCGCCTTGGCAGAAAAACAACTTTTTATTGCTCATGCACAGGATACTGATGGTGTGTCTGGCAGTGCACATTTTTTCTTTGACTCTGATGAGCTAGGTACTTCGGGCACTTTGGATGTATGCCTAAAATATCAAGTTAATGATGAAGAGCGAGTGGAAGAAACAGAAGGTACCTTAGTAAATGGTACATGGTTTGCTCTTGATGATAACCGTCTTATTTTAACGCTGGAAGGTTTCATTGATATCGCCTTGATCAATAAGGGTTTAGATAGTGGGAATGCTAAGTACAGTTTAAGTTATGGTGGAGAGACTTTATCTTGGTTAAGCAATAATTCAACAGGCTTACTGGGGGCCGGCGATTCAGGGTTTGAGTTGGAGCAGCCAACGACGAATGAAGGTTGTGTTTCCTTGTTAACACCACAGTCTTAAACGAATAGGCTTCTTAGAGTAAGGAGGTGAATAACCTTTACCTCCTTTTTCCGTATATAAATGAAACCACGTTATTAAGCGTGGTTTTCATGTTGTTTCCTTTGTTCTATGTGATGTTGCTTTTTCGCTTCTTGCTTTTCTTTTCTTTCTTCTATTAATGATATTAATACCGGTATCACGAATAGAATCAAAATGGTGGCATAGGCCAGACCAAACGAAATACTGACTGCCATTGGAATCAAAAATTGAGCCTGCAAAGAGGTCTCAAATAATAAAGGAAGCAAACCCGCGATGGTGGTGAGTGAGGTTAACAGTACTGCGCGCAGTCGTTGACAGGAAGCTTCAACAATAGCTTGCTGGATTGGCATGCCTTGTTCTCGTAATTCTCTGTAAAAAGTGACTAGAATAATCGCGTCATTAATTACGATACCTGACAGTCCAAAAAAGCCAAACCAAGATAGCATGGTTAGATCCAGACCCAGCACCCAGTGCCCTAATATCGCGCCAGATACACCAAGAGGGATGGCTAGCAGCACAGCAAAGGGCCATGAATAGGAGCCAAAAACCCAAGCGAGTATGATGTAGATTAAAGTAAAACCAATGCTTGCACCGAGCATCATATCTTTGCCCGTTTGTGCTTGTTCTTCTGCACGGCCTTTTAAGTCTACTTTTATACCATACTCTGTACTGAGTTCAGCTAGGAAAGTTTCGCTAAGCTCAGCTACAACCTCGTTGGCATTATTTTCTCCAGGGTTCACGCTGGCAGTGATATGTAAACCTAATTTACCTTCGGTATGGCGAACAAGGTCAAGGCCTTTTCGGTCAGTAAGTTTTACTGCATTACTTAGTTGTACCATATCGCCTGTTGCAGTGATGATCGGGAAATTATCTAGCGTTCGGGCATAGTTACGCTCTTCGTCGGGTAATAGAATACGCACTTCAATTTCTTCATTTTCATCATAAAAAACCTGAAGAAGTTGCCCATCAAATGCAGCTCGCAGTTGACTGCCGACATCTGAAACGGTTAACCCTAGGGATTCACCTAAAGGCGTGAGAGAGTATAAATATTGATTTTTTCCGAAAGGCAGGTCATCTTGAATATCCCTTACACCCACATATGATTTTAGTTTTGTGGCGACAACTTCACCGGCTGCTTTTAATATATGAGGCGCTTGTCCGGTCAGAAAAATATCAATATCTTTTCCCGGCGGGCCGCCTCTAGGGCTTGATATACTGAATTGTTCGATACCATCTGGCTCAATAATCTGCTCTTTCCAGGCGGTAATAAATTCAGGGTTGCGAATATCCCTTGCATCAGGGGTTAATAGTTCAACATGTACGGAGGCATACTGTTCACCGCTAGACATATTTTGTCCACCGTCAAAGCTAGCTTGATTGATTCTTAGTACACTGTGTATGACTAAGCTATCATTCTCGCCAATACGACCAGATTCTTTGAATGTTTTATCTGCTCTGTGAAGGGCCTTTTCCATATCAAGGCCGAACTGTCTGACTTTTTCAGGTGGGGTGCCTGAAGCAAATTTTACGTTGCCTAAAATAATATGGCTTTCAGGCTGAGGGAAAAAGTCTGACTGTATGCGTCCAGATTTGATCAATGTGATACAGATCGCGAGTATTACTAAAGAAAGGATAAGTATCACACCACGATTCTCAATAGATTTTTCTGCTAAGGGGCGAAAGATATTATCTCGAAAATGGTTAAAGCCTTGATCTAACTTATCTCGAAAAGAGCCGGGCCTTGTTGCTTTAAAAGATTTTCTAAAAGAGTGGTTCAGGTGACCAGGCAAGATGAAAAAGCATTCAATGACCGATGCAATAATGACACAGATAATCACTAACGGAATGTCGAAGAGGATATTACCAATGATGCCACTAATCAGCATTAAGGGTAAAAAAGCAGAAATGGTTGTTAGCGAAGAGGATAACACTGGCACAAACATACGTCTTGCACCACCTTCAGCTGCTCTGAGGGGGTCTTCTCCGCTATTGTAGTGAGTGAGGGCGTCTTCACCTACGACAATGGCATCGTCGACAATAATCCCTAAAGCCATGATCAGCGCAAACATACTCACCATGTTGATACTGCCGCCCATTAAGTAAAGCACAGCAAGGGTTCCCATAAAAGAAACGGGAATACCAATCGCTACCCAAAAAGCAACGCGACCATTGAGAAAAATAAACAGGATGCTGACTACGAGTATTAAACCGCCTAAGCCATTTTTGATGAGTAGATTAATACGGTCTTCGATCAGCACATAGGCTTCGTTATAGGCATTTAGCTGAACACTGGGAGGAAGCAGCGGCTGAGTTTCTTTTAGCCAGGTATTTAAGGTTTTTGCTGCTTTAAGCGTGTCGGACGACTGGGTACGTAATACCCGTAATAAAACCGCGGGTTTATCTTGGTAAAATACTTCTACTTGGCTTGTTTTATTTCGCTTCTCAACGTGTGCAATATCATCAAGACGTAAGCGTGTGCCGGTTTGTGTCGTTAAAATGGCCAGCTCTTTAAAGCCTGCTTCACTACGTCGCTGCTCTGTACTTCTTAACTCTCTGGCAACCTCATTTTTACCGCTGGTACCTGCAGGGATATCCTGACTAGCGTTGCGGATATGTTGGCCGATTTGAGGCAAAGATAAATTCAGGTTGTTTATCTGCTCTACATCGACCTGAATCGCAATTTCTTGCTCTGGCAGACCGGTAAAGCTGACTTTTGCAACACCGCGGTCAAGTAATTCACGCTCAAATTGATAAGCCAGTGGGCGTAGTTCATCAAGGCTGGCTGTCGACGATAAAATCAGTGTTGCGACGTCTTCATTTAATGAAACTTTTGATACCTCAGGTGTTTCTGAGTCAGAGGGGAGGTTGCGTACTAGATCGACAAACTCTTTAACCTGATCTAAAGCTAGGCCCATGTCGGTACCTTCATCGTATTCTAATACGATAACGCCCCTGCCTCGATAGGAGGTTGAAGTCATCTCCTTTACAAAATCAAGGTTGCGAAGTTCTTGCTCAAGTGGGGTGATAATTGACTTTGCAACATCTTCCGCCGTAGCGCCAGGCCATGCGACGCGCGCGGTGATATAGTCAGGCTCAAAATTGGGTAAGAACTGAGTATTTAGTTTGATTAAGGAAACAACGCCCGCCAATAACATTATGAGCATTAACAAATTGGGGGCTACTTTATGTTGTGCAAAACGGCCTAAAATATCTTGTTTGTGGTCAGAAGAAACTGAGTCATGCTTTGGAAGTTGCATTTTATAATTCTCGCTCAATTACTTTAAGGCCAGAAATAGCAGTGGGTAGTTGTGTTGTTAAGATGATGTCGCCATCTTTTAACAACTGACTTTGAATAATGACTCTGTCTTGGGTATTGGTAGTTGAGAATTGTTTACCTAGAATTGTGACATCAATCGATTGTAAGCGTTCATCCTCAATACGATAAATACGATTTGACCCATAAATTGCTGACAAGGGAAGTGTCGCGACATTTTCAAGCGGTGGTAAGGTCACTTGGACACTTAAAGTACTGTTTAGAATGAGCGCTGATGGAGGAGTCTTTACGGCTTGCTGTTTAGAAGGTTCAAGTACTGGCATATTCGCGGGCGTAAACAAGGCATCGATACCGCCTGTACCTTGGTTAGCTTGTCCTGATAAGCGTTTAAGCAGTAACCGGCTATTATGACCGTAACTTTCAGCCTGTGCTTCAATTAATTCGCTTTGGGCAAGCGATGATTTTACTAATGAAACATACCGGTTAGGTAATTGAGCACGTACTTCGATATTCTTTCGATCATAAAGGCTAATGAGTGCTAGGCCTATTTGAACACGTTCACCTGGTGCGACATTTACTGCTGTAATAACACCGTCGAAAGGGGCGATGATTTGTGTTCGTTCAGCATCTATTTTGGCATCACTCAATAAAGTTTGTGCCCGATTTAGCCGCGCATTTAATTGATTTAATCGGCTTGGGTGGTCGGCGATATTTAGTTTTCTAGCATTCAGTGATAATGATTTTTGCGCGCGCTGGGTTTCTGCAAGATCAACTCTTTCTTGGGATCCTAGTTTGGACTTTTGAAGTTTGAGTTGTCGCTTTACGCCTTGTGCTGCAATATCAAGTAACTGTTGTTCTTCATCTAATGAGTTTTTGTCACTATTGAAACGATTATTTTCAGCGATGATTTGAGCCTTTAGTTCATCTACATCTGCTTGACGTTGGGCGACTGATAGCTTGATTTCCCGGGCATCTAAAGTAATGAGCACTTGCCCTTGTGAAACAAATTGGCCATCTCTTACCGGCACACTTAAAACATCTGAATTGATGGCGGCACTGAGCTTTGCGTCAAAAGGGGACTCAACATGACCCAACAAAGAAATGTTTGGGCTGACTGATGTGAATTTTAGAGGTTCAGAGGAAACCAGCCAGGCTTTTTCGGTTGTTTCTTTTTTAGGCGGCTGTGGTTTGGTTGCAATAAGCGCTGCAATGATTAATATCGCTATTACTAAAATAAGAGTGGGTAGTAGCCATTTGTGTTGTTGGTTGAGCGCTTTAAAGTTACTTATCATCATTGTGTCTGCTTTATTTAGGCTTATGAAGGCGATGTTATTAAGACGTTTTGGTTCATTAGCGAAATGATATTGCGAAACCCGCTATAAGGGAGATTGAAAATCTCCCCAGAGCCATTGAAGAATACTTAAACATGCGACGGGTGCTGTTTCGGTTCGCATAACACGGGGCCCGAAGGTACTTGGAATGAAAGTCGCTTCTGTGGCAAGTTGTATTTCCGCCTGACTTAATCCTCCTTCTGGTCCAATCAATAAATTTACATGAGTCGGGGGCGTTTGAATCTCACCTAAGTTTCGTGTGTCTCGGTGGTGCAATACTAATGATAAACCCTGGTTTTTATTCTGTTGCACCCAGTCATTTACCGATAAAATAGGGTGTATTTTAGGTACACAGGCGCGTCCACATTGTTCGGCGGCACTGATAGCAACTTGTTGCCAGTGTTTGATGCGCTTGTCAGCTCGATCAGCGTTCAGCTTCAATTCGCATCGCTCACTGGTAAGGGGGGTGATCTCATTAATACCGAGCTCGGTACTTTTTTGAATTACGTAGTCCATACGATCTCCACGAGACATGACCTGACCTAAATGTGTATGTAGCTTCGATTCGCTTAGAGATTTCTCTGCCTGGCTTGTTTGAATAACAACTGACTTTTTATTCGTTTGTATAATTGTTGCAGGATAAAACGAGCCAGAGCCATTGAATAAACGTAATGATTCTCCTTCTTTCATACGCAGCACCTTAACGATGTGTTGCGCCTCTTGTTCATGAAGTGTGAGTTCAGTGTGGTCTGAAAGTAGAGCTTCTGTATAAATTTTTGGAATGCGCATTAAGCCACTATGAAGTAATATTTTGAGGCTTATTATGAATAAAGCAAGAGAGGGCGTCTATCATCAAGTGTGAAAATAATGTGTAAAGTATGTTCTATATTCACAACAATCATATTTTTATCGTTTTCTATTCTCCCAATACAGAGTGCGTTATTTAGTCTTTAGGTAGATTAAAGGTTTATATCAAGTGTCTTTAAGGGGGTTTCCAAGTTTGGTACGGCTGTAAAAATTTGCTTAAGCCATGTGAATAAAGCTTCGAGCTCAGGTTTTATTTTTTCTGTTTTCGGGTAAACCAGCCAATACCCTTTTTTAATATCGATTTGTATTGGGTAAGGCAATACTAAGCGGCCATCATTTATCCAGCTATTTGCGCTAGGTAAAATTGCTAAAGCAACACCAAGACCATCAGAAGCAGCTTTGAGAGCCGCTAAATAAGAATCACACATGATGGAGTCATTTGGATGTGTGATACCGTTTTTCCAAAAGTACTTTCCCCAATCAATGATTGAGGGTTGAGCATAAATTAATCGTTGCTTATATAGCTCAGATAGATCTGATACGGCGTTGTCTTTCGCGTATGACGGGCTGCATACGGGTGAGACAGTCGAGGTATCTAATAACCTACATTCAAGCCCCGGCCAATTTCCGTCACCAAAACGAATAGCGGCATCAATTGGCTCAGCATCAAAATTAACATGTGACATTCGCGCTTCAATACGTAGTTCTGTGCCTGGAGACAAGTCGTTGAAGCTCAAGTAATTTGGCATCACCAGTTCTTGCGCCACAAACAAAGTCGTACTAACTAATAAAGAAGAATGATCAAAGCGACGTGTATATTCAGCATAAGCTGCATGATGTTCCTTCATTAAAGTTTTAGAGGCTTTAAAATAATAAACCCCTTCCGCTGTGAGCGATAATTGTCTGGTTTGGCGTTTAAACAAAGGCTTACCTAGCCATTGTTCAAATGCTTTAATTTGTTGTCCGACTGCCGGTGCGGTGACGCATAGTTCCATAGCCGCTTTTTTGAAACTAAGGTGTCTTGCAGCCGCTTCGAACACCGGAATGTATTGAATTGGGGGTGTTTGTTTATATTGCATAAAGAGCCAGTCTATAGCGTTATGAAAAATAATATCTTTTTTATAGTACACAAATAATGGTTTGTATGTCTGTTGTCGATAGAATATATTTTTTATGTGTCGTTAATGAAAGCGCTAAAAAGAGAGTTGTATTATGAAATTTACACCGAAATCACTTAAAAGATTATTGAATTTGTATCCTCCGTATCTTGGCGCAGGGGTAAAAATCACTCATATTTCAGAGGATTGGCGTGAACTACATGTGGGTATGTCATTGAGATGGTTTAATCGAAATGCAGTGAATACCCATTTTGGAGGGAGTTTGTATTCAATGATTGACCCTCATATCATGCTGTTACTGATGCAGGTTTTAGGCAAGGAATATCTCGTTTGGGATAAAGCTGCGGACATTGAATTTATTAAGGCAAGTAAGAAAAAAGTACGTACAATTATTAAAATCACAGATAAAGACTTAGAAGATATTGTGTTAATGACTGAGCAGGGCGAAAAGTATTTTCCAGAGTTTATCGTTGATGTAATCGATGAAGATAATGAGCTTGTCGCAAGGGTCAAGAAAACAATTTATGTGAAGAAAAAGAAGGCACGTTTGCAAGTGGTTGCGGATGAATTAGATAAAGCTGCTTAGTATGAGTGCCGTTCATGGTCATTCCGGTTATGTAAGGGGCCGGAATCCTTGCTCTATCGCCAAGTTCAGGTATAACAAAGAAATGAATTCGGCGCGAAAAGTGCGCCGGAATGACAAATCTTAATGATTCAATCGCCTAAAATCTGATAGGTTCTTGATTGCTTAATCCAAGGTTGTCCCAAATCTTTAAGCTAGGCTCAGATTGGTTAAGCGTATAAAAGTGTAGTCCTGGCGCTCCTTGTTCCAATAGCTGATCACACATTTGACTCACTACCTCTGTGCCGAATGCTTGAATACTTTCAATATCGTCACCATAAGCTTCTAGCTGCTTTTTAATCCAGCGCGGAATCTCTGCACCACACATATCACTAAATCTAACCAGACTAGTGAAGTTTGTGATCGGCATAATGCCTGGAACAATAGGGATGTTAATGCCCATTTTTTCGGCTCGCTCAACAAAGTAGAAATACGAATCCGAGTTGAAAAAATACTGTGTGATCGCGCTATTAGCACCTGCATCGACTTTCTTTTTAAAATTAAGTAAGTCAGCTTCAGCCGATTCAGCTTGAGGGTGAAACTCAGGGTAAGCAGCTACTTCAATATTGAAATGATCACCACTATGCTTACGAATAAACTCCACTAACTCATTGGCGTATTTAAGTTCGCCAGCAGAACCCATTCCAGAAGGTAAATCACCACGCAAAGCAACAATACGGTTAACGCCATTATCTTGGTAGTGGCTCAAAAGTGATGACATGTTTTCAATTGTTGAACCGACACAAGATAGGTGTGGTGCAGTTGAAATGCCTTGATCTTGCAACTTAAGAACCGTATCGATCGTACGTTCTTGTGTTGAGCCACCTGCACCATACGTTACAGAGAAAAAATCAGGCTTACGCCGAGCGAGTTCATCTCTCACAGTTTGAAGTTTATCCATTCCAGCAGGCGTTTTAGGAGGGAAAAACTCAAAACTAAAACGACGTTTGAATTGTGTCTGGCTGTTCATGCTTAATTCCTAAAATATATCTCTAATGACGCTTTGTCATTGCTTATAGCGTGTGCCCCGTTAAATACGTAAACACACGCTATAGTTTTGGGTTGATTTAACCCTTAGTACTTGTAAGACTCTGGCTTATAAGGGCCATCAACTGAAATGCTGATGTATTCAGCTTGTTCTTGCGTCATCTGGGTAATTACACCATCAAAACCTTCAACCATGTCTCGCGCTACTTCTTCATCTAGTTTTTTAGGAAGTACCTTTACGTATAGGCTGTCTGATTTTTCACCTTCAAGTAAGTTAGCAAATTTACGTTCGTATAAGTAAATTTGTGCAAGTACTTGGTTAGCAAAAGAACCATCCATGATACGAGAAGGGTGTCCGGTTGCATTACCTAGATTCACTAAGCGACCTTCTGATAATAGAATCAAGTGGTCGTTTGTTGGTTTATCACGATAGATTTTATGAACCTGAGGTTTAACTTCATCCCACTCCCAGTTCTTACGCATGTAAGCCGTATTAATTTCGCTGTCAAAGTGACCAATGTTACAAACAACCGCTCTGCTTTTGAGGGTTTGTAGCATAAATTCATCACAAACATCGACGTTACCTGTTGTGGTAACGATTAAGTCTGTACTTGCCATTAAGGTTTTATTAATACCATCCAAGCTGCGCTTATTGATACCACCGATATAAGGTGAAACAACTTCATAGCCATCCATGCAGGCTTGCATTGCGCAAATCGGATCAATTTCTGATACACGAACAATCATACCTTCTTGACTTAAAGATGCAGCAGAACCTTTACCTACATCACCATAACCAATTACAAGTGCTTTCTTGCCTGCAAGTAAGTGATCGGTGCCTCGTTTGATTGCATCGTTTAAGCTGTGGCGGCAACCGTATTTGTTATCATTTTTTGACTTGGTAACAGAGTCATTTACGTTGATCGCTGGAACTTTTAGTTCACCTTTTTCGAGCATATCAAGTAAACGATGTACACCTGTTGTGGTTTCTTCAGAGATGCCGTGAATAGAGTCAAGCATTGCAGGGTATTTGCTATGCACCATCTCTGTTAAATCACCGCCATCATCTAGAATAATGTTTGCTTCCCAAACTTTATCACTGCCCGTTTCAGCAAGAATCGTTTGTTCAATACACCATAAAAATTCTTCTTCTGTCTCGCCTTTCCATGCAAAAACAGGAATGTTAGCCGCAGCAATTGCTGCCGCAGCGTGGTCTTGTGTAGAGAAAATATTACAAGAAGACCAGCGTACTTCAGCACCAAGGTCGATCAATGTTTCGATCAGTACTGCTGTTTGAATAGTCATGTGGATGCAACCCATGATCTTTGCATCAGCTAATGGCTGGCTCGCTTTATACTTACGACGTAGCGCCATCAATGCAGGCATTTCGCCTTCAGCAATTTCAATTTCTTTACGGCCCCATTCAGCCAGGCTCATATCTGCAACTTTATAATCTGAAAAACTCATTACTTAAATCCTCTCTTAGAAGAACAGGTAAAGCCTGCCCTCATATAATTAATGTTTAAATACCAGCATCAGCTTTTAGGGCTGCAGCTTTATCTGTTTGTTCCCAAGTGAATTCTGGTTCTGTACGACCAAAGTGACCATAAGCAGCTGTTGCACGATAAATAGGGCGACGTAGGTCTAGCATATCGATAATGCCTTGCGGGCGAAGATCGAAGTGCTGACGTACTAATTCAGCAATTTTGGCTTCTGAAATCTTGTTAGACCCAAAGGTATTAATCGCAATAGATGTAGGCTCAGCAACACCAATCGCATAAGAGACCTGTATTTCGCAACGATCTGCAAGCCCAGCCGCAACAATGTTTTTAGCAACGTAGCGGGTTGCATAAGCTGCTGAGCGATCAACTTTTGATGGGTCTTTGCCCGAGAATGCGCCGCCACCATGACGAGCCATACCGCCGTAGGTATCAACAATGATTTTACGACCTGTTAAACCACAATCACCAACGGGGCCACCAATCACAAAGTTACCGGTAGGATTAATATGAAAAAGCGTATCGCTATGTAGCCATTCTGCAGGTAAAACTGGTTTTACAATTTCATCTAAAACAGATTCACGTAGATCTTTTAGAGAAATGTTTTCATCGTGCTGTGTAGACAATACGACCGCATCTACTGCAACAGGTTTGCCGTTTTCATAGCGCAAAGTTACTTGGCTTTTTGCATCAGGGCGTAACCACGGTAAAGTGCCATTTTTACGAAGCTTTGCTTGGCGCTCTACTAAGCGATGAGCGTAAAAAATTGGCGCAGGCATTAACACTTCAGTTTCATTGGTTGCATAACCGAACATTAAACCTTGATCACCAGCACCTAAGTCTTTACTGTCGGCTTCATCAACACCCATTGCAATATCAGCAGACTGCTTGCCAATCGCATTTAATACAGCGCATGATGCACCGTCAAAGCCAACATCGGAGCTGTTATAACCAATGTCTAGAATAACGTCACGAATCAAATCTTCAAGATCAATATAGGTACTAGTCCTAACTTCGCCAGCAACGATCGCCATACCTGTTTTGACCATGGTTTCAACAGCAATACGGGCATTTGGATCATCTTTGATGATGGCATCAACAATTGCATCAGAGATTTGGTCAGCCATTTTATCTGGATGACCTTCAGAGACTGATTCAGAGGTAAATAACGAATATTCGCTCATTGTTTTTCCTGCTTATATAAATATGCACGATTAATATATGCACAAAAGGTTAAGGGCTATGCCATATTTGGCGCCTAATTGTTTAATTCTGTTCGTTTAAGGTTGTATTCATAAAGTCGGGTTTAATGAATTTACGTAACTGCACCTGAAAGCCATTACGTAAACCAATATAAACACTTTTAGTTTCTTTAAGGCCTGCACGTTCAGCCCAAGTACTTAATTCTTGTGCTTCAAATCCTAGCCATAAATCGCCGCAACTTTCTTTAGACCATTCTTGGTCGTGGTGAGAAAGGTCGCACAAAACAAAAACACCGTCTGGTTTTAATATGTCAAATACATCATGAAAAATTTGGGAAGGTGCGGGTATATGGTGCAAAACCATATTCATTACTACTGCTTCCACTTTTTGTTGCTGAGTCTTAAAGACCTTGGTGTCACCTAAATAAAATTGAATATTAGTTAAACCTTCATTGATTGCAAATTCTTGTGCGCTATTTAACATGTTTTCGGAGTTATCAAGCGCTATTACCGTATTGAATGTGGTGCTAAGCGATTTTAAAAACAAGCCTTCGCCTGGGCCTATTTCAAGCACCGTTGCTGTTGACGCAAAGTTCGCAGTATTTAATAGCTCTAAGCTGGCGCTGGCATATTGCTCATGGTTAGCAATTAATTCTTGCTGCTCTTGGAAGCGTTCGGTATTTTTAGCAAAAAATACTTGTGACTGAATTGCTCGCTTCTTTCGTATGTTTCTAATTTGTGTTGATAAAGTCTGGCTAAGTGGGAAGCGATCAATTAACTCAAAAAGTTGCTCGATCGCATGCTGGTCATGACCATCTTGCGTAATGAATGGTCGACGATAAAAAATAGCATTACCTTCGCGCTGTGTTTCAACTAAGCCTTCTTTACTTAAAACCTTTAAGTGGTGGCTCATGCCAGATTGTTTGGTGTCAAATAGCTGCGTCAGCTCTAACACTCCAAACGTATCGCGCTGCAGAACTTGCAAGATTTTAACGCGCAGAGGGTCTCCACAAGCTTTCAGTAACTGACTGAATGATTGCACTTTTATATTCTGCTCATCTTGATGACAAGGCGAAATTGGACTAGTGGGCGAAGTGGATGTCTTTTGCATATCAGGAGTATATCAATATTTATTGATATAGCAATTCTATATCAATAAATATTGATATAGAATTTTAAGTTAGGCAATGTTTTGTAATTTGTAGCATGTTCGAGTTAAGTGTTCGAGCTTATTTACTTTTATTGAGTACTTCATATAAACCTTCAAGTACTGCCCCAAGCTCCTCTTCCAACTCCTCGACGCCGCCTTTCAGTTTGTCTAATTTTTCACTTGCGCTATAAGCTAGGCTCATTAATTGTTCTTCTTGATCCTCATCTAAGCCAAGTGTAAAAAGTTTCGCTTCTAATTCGGTGATCATATCGAGCATGACTGAGCGAGTGCTCGTGTCATGCTCTGCAAGTTTATGCGTGAGTTTTTTAACTTGCTCTTCGGTCATTTTAATAATACGACCAAGTACATCGACACGTTGGTCGGTGAGTGATAGATTCGCTTTAATGGTTAGTAAACGGCCATCGCAGATGCTGGATAAGACCATAAGGTGATCTTTTAAACGACCGTAGCGACTGTCGTCATCAACCGGCATATCGTTGATAAGCAGGGCCATTGAGTTGCTTCTCACCATGGTTCGGACACCAATACTTACAATACTATCTTTTGAATTTTGAAATTTGGTTAAGACTCTTGCTTCCATAGAGTCTGCCGTGCAATTTATATAGTGCTTGGGAGGGCCGTAGATTACTGCAGAGGCTGTAAGGCCAAACCCTTGTGCTATTTCGCAAAATTTTTCGCCAATCCCTTCGAGTGTTGTCACATTTTGAGATGATTTAACAAATTCGATAATTTGCCCTAATTCACTACTTGATGTCATGGCTTCCATTGCCACTTTCATCGCATTGTCGGCATTGTCTTTGGCTTGTTTGACCTGGCCTAGGTGAGCGAAATTATTGTTGATTTTTTCAACTAGCAATTCTGGATCAATGGGTTTGGTTATATATTCGTTACCGCCGGCTTCAAAACCGGCTAGGCGTTCTTCTACGTTGTCCATTCCAGAAACAAAAATAATGGGTAGTGTCGCCGTTTCTGTATGTTTTCGAAGCTCGGTACATACTTCATAACCTGTCATCTCCGGCATGTTAACATCGAGTAAAATCATATCTGGTGCATCGTTTTCGACCATCTCAATGCATTTTGGGCCAGAGTCGCACTCAACGATGGTAAAGTCATCCTCCAAAATCATTTTCAATAGGATTCTATTAGATTCCATATCATCGACGATCATGATTGTTTTATCGGTCATTCTTGTTACCTGTAGTGCTTGAACTTAGTTTTGAAGGTCGTATTTAATCTACGACGTATGGGTATAAAAGTAGCACAAAAAATATAGATTGCAGCTTAGCTTTACAATTCGTGACGATAGATGGTTTAGCTTGTTGAAACTGATTTTTTTGGGAGGGATTGTGTTACTTGGTCTAACAATTCGATCAAAGCATCAATGGTCGGTGTTCAGATTATCTTTGGGTTTGATGTTTCTTTGTGCTGCTCTAGTGCCCAGGTAATATGCTCTTGAACTATTTCTGATGGATAATCGGCTTTGCTTTGAAGTGCGGCTTCTATTTCGGGAGATGTGGGGGCGTTACCTAATGCAACGGCAATGTTGCGCAGCCATGATTCGTATCCTGCTCGACGAATTGCAGAGCCTTCAGTTTTTTTCAAGAATGTTTCTTCACTCCAGCTAAATAATTCTACTAAACTTTGGCTATCTAATTGGTGTCTGGGTGTAAAGTCCAGTTCTTTGCTGGGCTTACTAAATCGATTCCATGGACAAACTAATTGGCAGTCGTCACAACCAAATATTCGATTACCCATTTTACTTCTTAACTCAACCGGAATGCTGCCTTTGAGTTCGATGGTGAGATAAGAAATGCAGCGTCGACTGTCAAGAATATAAGGACCTTTGAATGCCTGTGTAGGGCAAACATCCAAGCAGGCGGTGCAACGACCACAGTGTTCTTTTTCGTAAGGTGTGTCGAGCGCGAGTGGAAGGTCGGTAAATATTTCACCTAGGAAGAACCAAGATCCTGCGCCTCGGTTAATAATCATTGTATTTTTTCCAAACCAGCCTAGTCCGGATTTTTGGGCAAATGCACGTTCGAGTATGGGGGCGCTATCGACAAAGGCTCTAAATTGATAAAAGTCTGCTTGTTCGCGAATGTATTGAATGAGTTTTTTTAAGCGAGAACGAATTAATTTATGATAATCGCGCCCTAGAGTGTAGCGCGAAATATATGCATTTTTGCCATTGTTTAATTGTGCTTGGGGTGACTTAGGGTCGGTGAAATAATCCATTCTAAGGGAAATAACACGTAATGTACCTTCAACTAACTCATCAGCCACCCAGCGCTTACTTCCATGCTTGGACATGTAGTCAAGCTCACCATGATGACCAGCTTTTAACCATGTTTGATAAGGCTCAATGTGTGCTGATAAATCAGTGTCAGTCACGCCAAGTTGCTGAAAACCAAGCTCATTTGCATAAGTTTTGATCTTTTGCACCAAAATTAAGGCGTCTTCTGTTGATAAGGTATCTTGCTTATTTGTCATACGCAGTGAAAAAAATGGAAAGTTTTGCTATGCTTAACAGCTAACTAGCAAATTATGTTAATCGCAATTCTAGTTTAATTTTTAATGCTTAGTAGTGGAATCTTTTGAACGAAGTCTATTGTATCGAATTACCCGATGAAAGCGCCACCCTAGTTTTAGGGAAAGCTTTATCGGATGTGATTGAAAAACAAGGTCAACAACTCGTCGTTATTTTCTTGTCGGGTGATTTAGGTATGGGAAAAACGACTTTTAGTCGTGGTTTACTCAATGCATCCGGCCATAAGGGGAATGTTAAGAGTCCAACCTATACATTGGTAGAACCTTATACTTTAGAAAAGCGAAACGTTTTTCATTTTGATCTTTATCGTTTAGGTGAACCCGAAGAGTTGGAATTTATGGGGATTCGTGATTATTTTGAAACGCCAACAAAAAGTGAAAACCCTTCTGTCTGTCTACTTGAATGGCCAGAGCAGGGTGGGGACTACTTACCTAATCCTGACTTTATCATTAAGTTAAAGCTTAGACAGATGAAAGCGCTTGGAGATGAGGCGAGTTTTGGCCGGGTAGCAGAAATTACACTATTGAATAAAGAATTTAAAACGAGCATGCAAAATGTTGTCAGTAGTTTTGATCAAAGAGGTCTCTGATGCAATTAAACGCTTTCTTTAATGTCATCATAATATTTATTGCCATCATGTTTTCGGGTTTGTCGATGGCAGGGCAAACAAATGTGACCAATGCGCGTTTGTGGGATGCCCCTGACCATTCACGTTTGGTATTAGAGTTATCGCAAGCGGTAGAACATAAAGTTTTGGTTCTTTCGAACCCGCATCGCTTGGTATTGGATATTAAAAACGCAGCTAAAAAAACACGTTTTGATGCCTTGGATTTTATAAAATCTCCTGTTAAATCAATTCGAAGCGCGCGTCGTAATAAACAAGATTTGAGAATTGTTTTAGACCTGAAAGAAAAAATTAAACCTAAAAGCTTTCTATTAAAAGCGAATGATCAGTATGGCGATCGTTTAGTGATAGATTTGTATTCCCAATCAAAAAAACAAGCGATAAAAAAGAAAAGGCAAGCGAAGACGGTTGAAAATTCGATTTCTCAGAAGCGAGATATCATCATCATGATTGATCCAGGGCATGGCGGTGAAGACCCCGGAGCGATGGGACCTAATCGAATTAAAGAAAAGATCGTTGTATTGGCGATCGCCAAAGAGCTAAAAAAACTCGTCAATGCAAAAAAAGGCTATAAAGCTTATCTAACGCGTAGCAGCGATTATTATGTCGGCCTGCGAAAGCGTACAAGTTTGGCGAGAAAATATAAAACTGATTTGTTTGTATCAATTCATGCTGATGCGTTCATTAAATCTCAAGCAAATGGTGCTTCAGTGTATGCGTTATCTAACCGTGGCGCGTCAAGCGAAACGGCACGCTGGTTAGCTAAGAAAGAAAACTCAGCTGATTTGATGGGCGGCGTTGGCGGTGTAAGTCTTGAAGATAAGGGGAGTGTTTTGGCAGGAGTTTTACTTGATTTATCTTCAACGGCAAGTTTAAAGGCGAGTCTTAGTGTAGGGGATCGTGTGCTTCGTTCTATGGGGGGGGTTGCCAGGCTTCACAAGCGTCAAGTTCAACAAGCTGGTTTTGTGGTATTGAAGTCGCCGGATATTCCTTCTATTTTGGTTGAAACGGGCTTTATTTCGAACCCTAAAGAATCTCGCCGATTAAAGACAAAGAAATATCAAAAACAATTAGCCAAAGCGATCCACAAAGGCGTTTCTCGTTATTTTGAAAATGCGCCACCTCCTGGTAGCTTATTAGCGTGGCAGAAAGCGACAGCGAATCAGTTCGCGAAATATGTGGTTAAAAAAGGCGATACACTTTCACAAATTGCAATGAGGAATGATGTGTCGATTAAGAAATTGCGTGAATTGAATCGACTACGCTCCGACAATGTATGGATAGGTCAGCGGCTGAGCGTACCTGCATCTTAAAAACTATATTTAAGGTGATATTTTAAGATATAGGTTCGGCCCCTCTTGTTATCCTATGTGGCAAAAAAATCAATAACGTGCCACTATCCAGCTTTCGCATGATCATCTATCTAATTACATTCTACTGAAACTTTTTTATGGCTCAAATTCATAAATTATCTGCTCGTTTGGCAAACCAGATTGCAGCGGGTGAGGTCGTTGAACGTCCTGCTTCTGTCGTGAAAGAATTACTTGAAAATGCGCTTGATGCGGGTGGGCGTAAGATAACGATTCAGGTTGAGTCTGGCGGGGTTAAACGTATTCAGATTCGCGATGATGGTGAGGGTATGGAAAAAGACGACCTACCTTTGTCATTAAGTCGACACGCAACCAGTAAAATTGAGTCGCTGGATGATCTGGAAGCAGTGGCGACACTCGGCTTTCGTGGTGAAGCGTTGGCGAGTATCAGCTCAGTCTCACGTTTGGTGCTTAGCTCTAAAACCGAGAAAGCAAAACAAGGTTGGGAAGTAGAAACCGAAGGGCGTGATATGGATGCAAAGCTAAGCCCTGTTGCGCATAACCGTGGTACTACAGTTGATGTTCGCGATTTGTTTTTTAACACGCCTGCTAGGCGAAAATTCCTTCGAACTGAAAAGACCGAATTTAATCATTTGGAAGAGGTGGTGAAACGACAAGCTTTGAGTCGCTTTGAAGTGAGTTTCGAGTTAACGCACAATCAAAAAATAATACATCACTTACGTCAAGCGCCGACCTTGCGTGATAAAGAGCAGCGAGTCTCGGCACTTTGTGGTAAGCCGTTTATGGAAAATACGGTTCAAATTGATGTCGAAGCAACCGGGTTGAAGTTATGGGGCTGGGTTGCCTTACCCACATTTTCTCGCAGCCAGGCTGATCTACAATATTTTTATGTGAATGGGCGAGTGATTAAAGACCGACTGGTGACACATGCGGTTAAACAAGCTTATCGAGACGTGCTCTATCATGGTCGTCATCCCGCTTTTGTTTTATATTTGGAGTTGGACCCTGCTTTAGTTGATGTGAATGTTCACCCGACAAAGCATGAAGTACGATTTCGTGATGGGCGAATGGTTCACGACTTTATTTTTAGAAGCTTGCACAAGGCTTTGGCCGATCTTCGTCCTGAAGATGTTGTGAATGCACAAGAGTCAGCTAGTACCATGGCTTTTTCATCATTACCGCCAAACCTTCAGGCCATGCAAGGTCGTGGGGATGAGCCACCGATGACGCCAAGCTACGGCCCACAATCGTCAATGTTATTAAAGTCACCACCGACCCAAACTGAAGTGCGTGATACTTTATCTCAATATAAAGCCTTGCACCCTGATGCAACATTTGCTTCTGAACAATCTACGTTAGGGCAAGCGATGTCTGCGCAATCAACGGTAGGTGTTGGGGTAGGTTTTAATCATGCTTCACCAAATGATGAAGGCGGAGATTACCCTTTAGGTTTTGCTGTAGCGCAGTTACATGGTGTTTATATTCTCGCCCAAAACGCATCAGGTATGGTCGTGGTTGATATGCATGCTGCACATGAGCGTATTAGTTATGAACGTATGAAAACTGCATTCTATGGGACAGGTATTCAAGCGCAGCCGTTATTGGTACCGATGGTGCTTGCTGTTAGCCAAAAAGAAGCGGGCGTTGCAGAAGAATGTGGTGAAGACTTATTAAAATTTGGCTTGGTGTTAGAGCGCTCGGGTCCTGAAAATATTACGGTTAGGCAAGTTCCTACAATTTTGCAGAATGTCGATGTAGATTTACTGATTCGTGACCTTTTGAGCGATATGATTACGCATGGTTATTCGGATCAACTTGAAGCAAAAGCAAATGAGTTGATGTCGACGATGGCGTGTCATGGCTCTGTGCGCGCAAATAGAATTTTAACTATCCCTGAAATGAATGCGCTATTGAGAGACATGGAAGCCACTGAGCGAAGTGGGCAGTGTAATCATGGTCGGCCAACCTGGACCGCGCTATCAATGAATGACTTAGATAAATTGTTTTTGAGGGGGCGTTAATGGGGGTTAATGCTCAACCAAAAGCTATTTTTTTAATGGGGGCAACTGCTGCGGGAAAAACCGATTTGGCGGTTGAGCTCACTAAGTCACTTCCCTGCGATATCGTGAGTGTTGATTCAGCGCTTATCTATAAAGGTATGGATATTGGTACGGCAAAGCCGGATGCGAGTGTTTTGGCTGAAGCACCTCATCGCCTGATTGATATTATAGACCCTTCAGAAAGTTATTCAGTGGCTCAGTTTTACCAAGATGCATTAAGAGAAATGAATGAAATCTCGGCTGCTGGTCGAATTCCCTTATTAGTTGGGGGAACAATGATGTATTTTCGAATTCTAAGGGAGGGGATAGCTGCTTTGCCGTCTGCAGATGAGAGTGTACGAAAGGTGATTGTACAAGATGCTGCTGAGCATGGTTGGCCCTTTGTTCATGCTCAGTTAGCAAAGATTGATCCTGATGCCGCGCAAAGAATAAAGCCTACAGACCCGCAGCGTTTACAGAGAGCTTTAGAAGTTTATCGTGTGAGTGGTAAGACAATGACTCAGATTTGGGCTGAACAAAAAGAGCCTACATGTGACAAAGGTCACTCAGATTACACCGAATTAAATAGCGGTTTGCCCCCAGTGCCTTATGATGTAGTCAGTTTAGCCATTGGACCCAGTGATCGTAAGGTATTACATAATCGTATTGAACAGCGTTATCACTTAATGCTGAAGTCTGGTTTTATTGATGAGGTTAAAGAATTTCATAGTGCTGAGAACATGCACGCTGACATGCCTTCAATGAAGTGTGTGGGTTATCGTCAGGTGTGGGATTATTTAGATAATAAATTAAATTATGATGAAATGGTTGAGCGCGGCATTATAGCGACTCGCCAGTTGGCGAAACGACAGCTAACATGGTTAAGGCGTTGGCCAAATTTGAACCAACTTGAAACAAATGATTCAAAAGTACTAGCCAAAGCTATGGAAATCGTTGAAAATACCGCGTATTAAGACTTGGCGCACGTTTTATTGGGTTTAAATGAGATAAAGCTTCTGTTTAAACAAGGAGCTCATGCGTAAAATGTGTGTAAAGTTGGATAAAAAATAAGCTTACGGTGTTCAGCTATTAGTTTAGAACATAAAAAGTTAAGCAAAGTTTTATAAAATTATAAAGTTAAGTCATCAGGAGAAAATAACATGTCTAAGGGCCATTCATTACAGGATCCATACTTAAACGCATTAAGAAAGGAGCGCATACCCGTTTCTATCTTTCTTGTGAATGGTATTAAGCTCCAAGGTCAAATCGAATCATTCGATCAATTTGTTATCTTGCTAAAAAATACTGTGAGCCAAATGGTTTATAAACATGCTATTTCAACGGTCGTACCTGCACGTAATGTTCGTGTCGTTACACCAACGGATGAGTCTGAAGGCAATCCTTAATTGAATTGTATTTCCTATCGTTTACCTTACGGTAAATGCTTCTTTTGCCTTAAGCCTGCTTTTAAAAAGAGTGGTCTTGAGGCAATTTGTTTTAAAACCTCTGGTTTTATCTTGTCTCTACTACATTACGAAGTAACCCTCCATGTTTGATCGTCCCGAAGCCGGTGAACGCGCCGTTCTTGTCCATTTAGATTTTACTACAGATAAAGAACGCGAAGATTCTGACGAGTTTAAAGAACTTGTTTCGTCTGCCGGTGTGAATGCTGTAGCTATTGTTACTGGCTCTCGAAAGCAGCCTGGTCCACGTTATTTTGTGGGTACAGGAAAGCTGGAAGAAATTCGATTTGAGTTGGAGCATAATGAAGCGGATGTGGTGTTATTTAACCATGCCTTATCTCCCAGTCAGCATCGTAACCTAGAAGCAACTTTAGAGTGTCGAGTGATTGACCGTACAGGGATTATTCTTGAGATTTTTGCGCAACGTGCTCGAACACATGAAGGTAAGTTACAAGTTGAATTAGCGCAGCTTGAATATATGTCAACACGACTTGTGCGTGGTTGGACCCACCTTGAACGCCAAAAAGGTGGAATAGGTGTGCGTGGTGGCCCAGGTGAAACACAGCTTGAGTCTGATAGACGTTTACTAAGAGGTAGAATTAAAGCGATTACTACGCGTCTTGAAAAAGTACAAAAGCAACGAGAGCAAGGTAGAAAGGCGCGTGCTAAAGCAGAAATTCCAACTATTTCATTGGTAGGTTATACCAATGCCGGCAAATCGACCCTCTTTAACCGTGTCACCAATGCGGATGTTTATGTCGCTGACCAATTGTTTGCCACGCTAGATCCCACTTTACGTCGGCTCAATTTGCCGGATATTGGTGAAACGATACTAGTTGATACGGTTGGTTTTATTCGTCATCTACCACATAAGTTGGTGAGCGCCTTTAGAGCCACGCTCGAAGAAACCTGCCGAGCGACCTTATTATTGCATGTTATTGATTGTCATGATTCAGATCGAATCGATAATGTCATACAGGTCGAGAGTGTGTTAGCAGAGATAGGTGCCGCTGAAGTGCCTTCTTTAAAAGTGTATAACAAACTTGATTTACTCGATGATCGTTCGCCTAGAATTGACCGAAATGAGGAAGGTGTTCCTGTTCGGGTTTGGGTTTCGGCTCATACCGGAGAAGGGCTCGATCTACTCCATGATGCTATTTCAGAGCTACTTAGTAACGAAATTTTTCATCAATCAATTTTCATTAGTCCTAAGTATGGTAAGTTGCGCGCGCTTTTCTATGCGTCTGAATCCGTTTTGAGTGAAAAAATGGGTGACCACGGCCAAATAGAGCTTGAAATCAGAATGCAGCGCAACGACTTTGAAAAGACGCTTCGCCAAGCGGGTGTGGCTGAAAGTGAGCTCGTCGCGAAATAGCGCTTTAAGATTTCAGAGTGTAGCGTTTTTTTGATTTTGCTTAAAATTCGAACAATATTTTAGTTAGAATTACAAATTGTAAAAAACTAATACAGACAAAATACGTCAACTTCTGTTAAAAATAAGTTCCTGTGCTATGTTTTAAGGATAGTGAAGTTATTTTCTAGTAATTCTGCGTAAGATATTGATATTTTGGGCTTTGCCAAATTGAGGGTTAGATAATGTTTTTGAATAAATCGGTGATTTCATCACTCTTATTGGTTTTTCTTTTAAGTGCATGTGGTGGCGGTGATGATTTTGATTTAAATGGTATTGACGGTTCAACTGGCGATACGAGTGAGACAGATACCGACACAGACACGGATGGAACGGGAGCAGTTGTATCTTTGGCTCTAGGCACTGGGTCTGAAAGTGGTTTTAGTTCAGGGGTTGTTGGAACGGATATAGCGGAAAATGATGTGCTGTCATTTGGCGGTAATGCCACCTTTACAGTGAATGTGGTAGATACCAATGCAAGTAATGCGCTATACAGCACACCAACGACAGTATCATTTACATCTGCTTGCGCTGCATCGGGTTTGGCAACTATCGTTTCTTCCAGCGACAGCTCAGATGGTGTTGCCAAAGTGAGTTATGTTGCCACGTCTTGTTCTGGTTCAGATACGATTGTAGCCACGCTTACAAATGGCGCTACTGCAGCGGTAACTATTAGTATCTCAAGTTTAACGCTTGGAACTGGCTCCGGTGGTAGTTTCAATGCTGGGACATTAACAACCACAACAGACGGCGTTGACTTATCTTATGGTGGAGATGCCGCGGTTACGGTGAATATTGTTGATTCGGTAGATAATGAACTCTTCACAGGGCCTGTAAGTGTAAGCTTTACATCAAATTGTGTCGATAATGGTTTTGCGACCATGGATAGTTCAGCAAATACCAGTAATGGCACAGCAACGGTTGCTTATTCGGCCTCGACTTGTGAAGGGACTGATACGATTACTGCAACCTTGAGTGATGGTACGTCAGCAACGACTGTCATTAATATTGCGGATCAAATTCTTGGCTCCTTAGAGTTTGTGTCTGCAACGCCTACAACCATCGCGCTTAAAGGAAGTGGCTCCAGCGCAAACCCTGAAGTGAGTGATATTACTTTTATCTTAAGAGATAACACGGGTGCTGCAATACAAGGTGAAACGGTATCGTATATATTATCAACCGAAGTCGGTGGTATTACTTTATCGAGTGATACATCTGTAACAACGGCAGATGGCACAACCTCAGTCACTTTGAATGCTGGTGGTGTCAATGTTAGTGTGAGTGTTACAGCATCAGTGACAAATAATGATGGTGATACGATTATTACCACTTCTAATCCAATTGCTATAGTAGGGGGGTTGCCAGATCAGGACAGCTTTTCAATTTCAGTTGAAACTTTAAATCCTAGAGGCTGGGATATTGATGGTACAACCTCGGGAATTACAATTCGTGGAGCGGATCGATTTAATAACCCTGCGCCAGATTCAACACAAGTTTCCTTTGTGACAAGTGGCGGTGTGATTGTTGGGTCATGCGCATTGGTAGGAGGTGTATGTTCTGTCAATTGGACAAGTCAAGATCCTAGGCCAACTAGTGGGTTAGTGCGTATTTTGGCAAGAACGACGGGGGAAGAGTCGTTTACTGATGCTAACTCAAATGGTAAATATGATATTGGTGATGCGATATTATCTAATTTTGGCGAAGCATTTCTGGATATTAATGATGATGGTCTTCGTACCGATGATGAATTCTTTTCGGACTTCAATGGGAATGGTTTATTTGATAGTACAGGTAGTGCGCTATTCCAAGGCACAAACTGTAGTGCTGATGCTGAAGCTGCAGGCCATTGCGCTAACTTAATTGAGGTTCGAGAACCTGCAACGATTTGTATGTCTGGTGATGATGTTACAACGACTTTTGATAAGACGGTTTTAGATGTATCAGGCGGAGAAGATGTAGTTGTCGTAACTTTTGAAGATATTAATGGCCTTATCCCGGCACTTGGAACAACTATATCTCCGACTATAGAAAATGGGGAAATTACAGGTGGTGGAACTGTTGCTATCCCAAATCAGTGCACTGAAGGGTTTTCATGGGCTATTGGTGTGAAGGATGATGAAAATGCCACAACGGATTCAGGCACTTTAACAGTAAAGGTGGGGCAGCTGAATGGCCTTATTCGTACATCTAAAATAACTTTGTGCCATTTAGGTGTTGCAAGTGGTGCTTGTATATTACTACAACCACCGACAATTACTTTATCAGGCGGCAACCTAGTACTTGCGCTCAACAGCACTTATGTCGAACCGGGCTTTACTGCTGCTGACAATGTAGAAGATCTTACGGCTAGTGTTGTTGTTGTCAGCGATGTCGATACGAGTGTTGCTGGTACTTACTCAGTTACCTACAGTGTGTCAAACAGAGAGGGTGAAGATTCTGTAACTCGAACGGTTACAGTTAACTAGTTAACGATTATTAGCCTAAGGGTCTTTATTGAGATACCTTAGGCTTTCGTTACTACGACTTGCTAGATCGTAAACCCAAACACATAAACTAGCTGACCCAAACCAGCCAGAGCGCCTAGCACACCTCCAATTGCAATCAACTTAACTTCGTCCTCTTGAAAACACGGCCTTAATAAATTTTGAAAGTCTTCAGATGGGAGTTTTTTCATTCTTTCTTCCATAATAACCTGTACTGCTTGAGCGCGTTCTTGGTTGAATAGCGGGTCTTTCAATATTTCGGTAGACAGATCAATCGCTTTATAACCGGTGTCTTCTTTAATGTCTGCAAAACCTTTTGGGCCCATGGCTAGTTGAGTAAGAGGTTTGATAACGCCAGCCGCCTCATCAACAAGGTTTTCAAAATGTTTTTGTATGATGGCGCGCGTGCGTGCTGCCTGTGGGCCGGTTAACATTGCATTGGCAACTTGATCGACGGTTAGGATTTCTTCTGTCACGATTTTACAGAACGCTTCTGACACTTCATCTTGACGCTTTAAAAACAGGCCATGAATCGTCATGCCTGCAAAGTGGTGTTTTTGGATGGGGCGAAAAATCATATTCAAGGCGACCCAGTTCGTCGCCCAGCCCACTAAAAAACCACAAAGAGGTAAAATCCAAGGGAGAGGAAAAAAGTACCACAGTGCTAGTTGAGGCAAGCCAAATAAAAAACCAAACCATAAGCCACTTTTAATAATAAATTTGAACTCTTGATGGCCGCAACTTAAAAATATTTTATTGAGTAATGATTTATCCGCCTCAAGCTTCTCAACTACCATGAGTTTTAGGTCAAATAGGGATTCGATCTTGGGGCTAATATCTGCCACCAGTTCATCCATAATGATAGGGAGCTGGTCCGCGACACGTTTATATAGAATGGCTTTGACTTTCTTAGGTAAATTTTGCCAGAGAGTGTGATGGCGCTTACGCATGATTTCATCAACTAACTCTTCATTTCTTGGGGCGATGTTAGTGAGGATATAAGCACTAATGGTTTTTGGGTCCATTTGTTCGATAATTTCACTCACGGTACCCAATTTGGAAAGTACCGAGTCGACGCATAATTCTGCCATTCTTTTTGCTTTTGAAGGAATAATACCTTGCCAGCCAAAAATAGGGCGGATGCCCATGAATTTTATAGGGTAGAATGTTAATTGAATTGCAATCCAGTTTGTCACCCAGCCTACCAATGCGGCTATAACAGGAATGCTTGATAGCTTAAGTAAGTCAGTTAATTGGCTCGAATCCATACGTTAATCTACTCCAAATAGTGTCATTTATATTTTTGATATTCATTGGTTATTAATTTATAGGTAATGGCTTGGCGGTCGGCTTGTTTTATTTTATGCTTTTGGCCAAATATTGAATCATGTTTCTAAGTGTTAGTTATTGAAATTTATAAGGTGAACTTATATGACCATAAAAAAACAAAAAATTAAAGAACCTATTTTGGTCACTGGTGCGGCTGGATTTATTGGGAGGCGACTGGTTAAGCGTTTATTGGATGAAGGTCGTCAGGTAAGCGCATTTGATGTGATGGCATGCCCGGAGTCTTTGCAAGGCGAGACTAATCTTAACTGGTTTAAAGGTGATATTTCTAAACGTGAGGATGTGAAAGTAGCGGTAGAGGGTTGTCGTAGTATTTTTCACTTAGCGGCATTGGTGGGTGATTGGGGACAAGCAGCGCTGCACCAAAAAATAACAGTAGAAGGCACGCAAACACTTTTTGAATTAGCGTTAGCGTCGTCACTCAAACCACGATTCGTTTTAGCCTCTAGTATTGTTGTTTATGGAGAGCAGATCAGCGGTGAGCGTTGTTACGAAGGTATGCCGCATGGTTGGTTTTATGGGCCTTATGGTAAAAGTAAACAAACTCAAGAAACCATTGCGCACCAATTTATTCAACAAGGCTTGGATATTCGGATGGTGCGGCCTGCAAATGTCTATGGCGCAGGCTCTAAGCCTTGGGTTGATGACGTTTGTGTCGAGTTAAAAAAAGGACTGCCAGTACTCATAGCAGGTGGTAATTACAACGCCGGTTTAGTGCATGTTGATAACGTGATTGAAATCTTGATTCTTGCTTGTGAGTCAGCAAGCGCAAGAGGGCAAATTTTTAATGCCGCCGATGAAGAAGGCGTCACCTGGCGGCAGTATATGAAAGATTTAGCCGATTGTTGTGGCGCACCTAAACCTAAATCTATGCCTCGTATCATCGCGAAATATCTCGCAAAGTCTGGTGAAATAGCTTATCACCTGATGAAAATAGAAAAACGTCCACCGCTTACAGCAGAAGCGCTAAATTTACTTGGTTCGAATCACCGTATCGATATGACGAAGACAAAAACGCTGCTGGGATATAAACCCGTTAAGTATTATCGGGAGGGCTTAGAAGAAATCCGGCAATACTTAAAAATATGATAATAAAATTACCTTGCTGTCATTCTTTAACATCAATACTATGTCTCCCTTGTAAAGTGAGACTTTACCCATATAACTAAAATTGGTGGTAGGATTGTGCCTGCCAATTATTCTTTTTAAATCGATAACTAACGGAGTCCTCTATGGCCTGGAATGAACCGGGTGGTAACCGAAATGATAAAGACCCTTGGGGTAACAATTCGGGTAACAACAAAGGCGGAAATAATCAGGGGCCACCTGATTTAGATGAAGCACTTAAACAGATGATGAACAAGATCAATGGGATCTTTGGTTCAGGTAAAGGTAATAGTGGCGGTACTGGCAGTGGATCTAGCCCTGGTTTGGGTGGAATTTTCGCTATAGGCTTTGTACTACTGTTGGCTTTTTTGGTGTTTAAATCAATCTATACCATTGATGAACAGCAACGTGGTGTCGTTTTACAGTTGGGTAAATATAACCGAACACTCGATCCTGGTTTGCAATTCGTGATTCCGCTATTTGAGAAAGTGATTCCGGTTAATGTCACTAATGTTCGAAATGCTGAGATCAGAGAAGAAATGCTGACTCAAGATGAAAACATTGTAGAAGTTGAATTAAACGTACAATACACCGTTTCAGACCCAGTAGCTTTTGCTTTAAGAGTTGAAGACCCTGAGCGTAGTTTACAGCATGCGGCAGAGTCGGCACTTCGTCATGAAGTGGGTAGTACCAACTTGAGCCCGATTATGACGGCAGGTCGTGCAGTATTAGCAGAAGATACCCGTACGCGCCTTCAAAACTTTATGGATGCGTATCAAACGGGTATTAACGTTAGTGTTGTGAACATTAAAGGTGCAAGAGCGCCTTCAGCTGTTCAGTCAGCCTTTGATGACGTTCAAAAAGCGATTCTTGATAAAGAGCGCTACGTGAATGAAGCGGAAGCATACGCTAACTCGGTAGTTCCTGAAGCGCGTGGTAAAGCTCAGCGAATGTTATCTGAAGCGAATGCTTATAAAGAGCAGGTTGTCTCTAAAGCAGAGGGTGAATCTGACCGTTTTGAAAAATTATTGGTTGAATATAAAAAGGCGCCAAAGGTAACCAGAGAGCGTTTGTATCTGGATGCTATCTCGTCTGTTTACGCTAACAGCACCAAAGTCATGGTCGATGTAGAAGGCGGAAATAATATGATGTATTTACCACTAGACAAATTAATGTCTAATAATACTTCTGCGTCTTCACGTGAAGTTGCAAGTGGTGATGTATCACAAATAACCGATCAGGTAATTGAAGAGATACGTTCTCGTAATACTCGTTCAACGCGGGAGACTAGATAAATGTCAAAAACTTCAATGTTAGCTTTAATCGTATTATTAATCGGTATAGT
>Ga0209184_1000554_pt1 | contig 37131 bp, 31 predicted proteins | sample EN8Hudsemesocosm_2_FD_184627 | JGI IMG/M metagenome (GOLD analysis project Ga0209184, IMG submission 184627) | Methane-oxidizing microbial communities from mesocosms in the Hudson Canyon - EN8C Hudson Canyon (SPAdes) (version 2) | ecosystem: Environmental > Aquatic > Marine > Cold seeps | place... | reverse complement strand
CGAGGTTTAAACAAAGAGCAACAACAAGCCTGGCTTTCATATCTACGTAAGCGTGATCGTGGTTTACAAGCGTTCATCATGGATCTACTTTTTTCAAAAGATTGTAAAGGTGACGATAGTCATGCCATTAAGAATTTTGTTAATCGAACTAATCAGCAACGAACGCCAACGCGCACAATCATTAAGCAATTTATGGCGGTTCAGAAATTTGATAGCCGTAAAAAACTGAAGCACTTTCGTAAACCGACATTAGTGGTCACTGGGGATAACGACTTGATTATTGGTGCGCATCATTCTGAAGATTTATGTCAGCTTATACCCCATGCAAAGCTACACTTAATTCAAGGAGGATCGCATGCCATGTTGGATGCTAAAGCTGAAGAACTGACGCGGGTGTATCTTGAGTTCTTAGGCGGTGACTGAAAATTAGATTAAACGCTTAACAATCAACGATACAGTTTTAATATGCTGAACACTTTAATATGCCACGACCAATACGCTTTAATCACCAACATACATGGTATGGCGGTAATAGTACTGCCTTAGCAGTATGTTAGTAAAACCTTTCATGTTGACAAGCTTTAGGTAAATAAAATACCATACTGTACGGTATGTTTATGGGGTTAAAAAGATGGCGAAAAAAAATAAAGAAGATTGGTTCAAAGCTGGTTTTATTTTGTTAAGCGAATCAGGCGAAGCAGGTTTAACGATTGATGCCTTGATCACTCGACTGGGGGTTACAAAAGGTTCGTTTTACCACCACTTCAAAAATAGAATGTCTTACTCTGAAGCATTGCTTAATTTTTGGGAGCAAAAAATGACCCAGGAAGTGATCAATCAATCCAATATTGAAAGTACACCTAAAGAAAGAATTAAGCGACTAACATCTTTGACAATAGAGGGCGGAAATCCACAGCTGGAAGTTGCCATCCGGTCATGGGCTCTGCGGGACCCGCTGGTTAGAGGGTATCAGGAGAGAGTAGACCAAAAACGAATGGCGTATTGCATATTGTTGAGTGAAGGCACCACAAAAAACAAACCAGACGCTCAGATGTTAGGTGAGCTCTTTTTTACCGTTTTTGTTGGCGCACAACAGATGATACCCGCTATTAGAGGAAAGCGTTTAGCAAAGCTCTACGCTCAACTTCAAAGCATGTATCAAACAGATTAATGAGCTCATTCCTTCAAAACATAAATCTTAGCTTACGAGGCACTTAGTATGGAAATTGAAAAACATTGGGATCAAATTAGAAAGTTAGCAAGTTCATCGTTGAAAAGTTCTATGCACTTTGCTATTGCTACAGTGGATGATAAAGGTCTACCGCATAATACACCGATTGGCTCACTCATTCTTAATCAAGATTACACCGGGTTTTATTTCGAACGTTTTACCGCCGGTATGCCGAAACGTTTTTTAAGTAATAAAAATGTTTCGGTCCTAATGGTGAATAGCAGCTTAGGTTTTTGGGTGAAATCGCTAATCAGAGGACATTTTGAAACCCCTTTGGCAGTTCGTTTGATTGGAGAGGTAGGTGAGCCAAGAAAAGCGACTGAGTTAGAAATAAATCGCTGGCAGAAACGGGTGAAGGCGTTTAGCTGGACCAAAGGCCATAGTTTGTTGTGGAAAGAAATGAGCCACGTCAGAGACATAAAATTTACCGGAATGGAAAAGGTAACTACTGGGGCAATGACCCGTGGGCATTGGCAAACTTAAGAATAGAGTGCATGTTTACGCTACTTCGAGTTATTCAAATCAAGGTGTATTGGTGTCAATATTGCAACATGTCGTGGTCAGAATAAGTTATTGTTGCGTATTTGGGAAAGTAATTATATGAAATAATGGTCGAGTTATGCGCAAAAAATAGTCAGTATATGTGGCTTGTACAGTTTGTCATGATTTTGGACTTACTGCCGTTTGCGTTTTTATAGGTTCATTTATGTCTGTTAGAGATAAAATTATTCACTCTCCCATCTTTATTCTCTCTTGTTTTTTTACCGTACTTGTTATTGCTTTAGGTTTTAGTCGTTATAGCGAATCTGATGAGTCGACATATTCAAATATGAATTTACCTTTACTAGTAGAAACGTTAGGTAATAAACCTATTCATGGACTGGTAACAGGTGACCGTTACGTAGGTCGTGTTGAGGCGGGCCAAAGAACAGAGGTTGGTTTTGATATTTCTGGTGTAATTACCTCAGTACTCAAGAGTGAAGGCGATACCTTTCTTAAAGGTGACACACTTGCAACACTTGATACAGAGCGGTTGACCGCCAAGATGAAAGAGCTAGATGCAGGTATTAGGCGCGCAAGTGCAGCAAAAAAACTGGCTAAGTCTTCATTACTGCGAGCACAGAGTTTAAAAGCTTCTCGTAATATTTCGGAGCAGGCTCTGGATGAAGCACTCCAGAAGAAAAACTCTGCAGAAGCCGAATATGAGTTAGTGGTGGCTCAACAAGCAAGCGTTGATGTTGAACTAAAGAAAGCTAAGTTGACGGCTCCTTTCGACGGCATTGTGATCGACAGAATGACAGATGAAGGTAGAGCGACCAACCCGGGTGCACCAGTGCTATTACTTGAAGAGCTTGGTAAAACGGTGGTTAGGGTAGGTTTGCCACTTAAACAGGCGCGTAAATTATTAGTGGGTAATATACTTAAAGTAGAGTTAGATGGGCACAACTTTAATGCCGTAGTGGAGAGAATAAATTTAGCATTATCAACCTCTCGCGTATCAGAAATATATCTATTACCTCAAGACTATAAAGATCAAGCATTGATTTCAGGCGAATTGGTGAATGTAGTACTAGCGAATAGTTTTATTTTAGATCAAGGTGTTTGGTTACCGTTAAGCGCTTTGACTGAATATGGTCGAGGTCTTTGGTCTGTTTACCTTGCTAAGCCTGATGATAAAACGGATACAGCTGCAATTGTTGAACGAACAATTGTTGAAGTGGTTCAGATCCAGGGAGAGTTTGCCCAAGTGAAAGGTGGTGTATCAAAAGAAACCGTTCCTTACGTGATAAAATCTGCCACTCATCGAGTCGTGGCAGGGCAAAAAGTTCAACTCAGTAAACTTAGCGCTGCTTTGGCGGAGCTATAAGTATGAATGATCAAAATATGAGTGACCTTGGTCCAGAAAATCATTCAAGTGATACGTCAAAGAATAAACCAGTAGCAAAAGTATTTCATTGGTCATCTGCATACTATCGGAATTTGCACTTATTAGTCATGTCATTGATCGTCATCGTGGCTGCTGGCTTCTCTGCGTGGTCATCTCTTCCAAAAATAGAAGACCCACGCATCACTCAACGTAATATTGCTGTAATCACTGAATTTCCGGGTGCTTCCGCAAGATTGGTTGAATCATCTATTACTGAGCTGATTGAATCTAGTATTGCGAGTATTTCAGAGATTAAAACTGTTGACTCTACCTCGCGAGCAAATGTGTCAATTGTGGCCATTGAACTTCTAGATAATGTGACACGACAAAACAATCGCCAAATTATTGCGCGTATCCGAGACAGGGTAAAAGATGTTACAGCTAACTTACCTGACGGTGCAAAGGCCCCCTCAATTAAAGAGGAAGAAAGTATTGCTTCGGCGTATACCTTAATTACTGCATTAAGTTGGAACGGTGAAGGTGAACCACAGCTCAGTTTAATGAATCGAGTCGCGGAGACTTTGAAGGATCGATTAGAGGCAGTCTCAGGCACAGAATATGTGAGTATTCATGGCGAGCCAATTGAAGAAATTCTTGTTGAAGTTTCTCCTTCTGAGCTCGCTGATATGGGGATGACGATTGGCCAGCTTGCTCAGTTAGTTGACGCCTCAGACAGTAAACAGGTGGCGGGTAGATTGCTTCGTCCTGGTGCTTCGTCTCCTATTGAAGTACGTGGTGAATTTAATTCGCTTGATCGTATTAGAATATTACCTATTCGTACAAATACGGCAGACACTCGGTTGAGTGATATTGCTTCTGTTTCTAAATCACACGTTCAACCAGAAGAAGACATGACTTTTTTTAATGGTGAACAAGTGATTTTGGTGGCTGCACGAATTGAAGTTAAAAATCAGATCAGGCCTTGGACAGAATTAGTTAAAGCTGAATTAACGAAAATAGAACAAGAAACAGGTCACCTGATAAATTTTAATATCGCGTTTGAACAAGCAAATTATACGGAAGGTCGATTAGCGACATTAGGACAAAATCTCTTGGCAGGGGTTGGGGCCGTATTACTTGTTGTGCTGTTTTTTATGGGCTGGCGCTCTGGTCTCATTGTCGCGACTTCATTACCACTCTCTGCAGCGTGTGTATTGTTTTCGCTTCAAGTTCTTGACATGCAGATCCAGCAGATGTCTATCTTTGGAATGATTATTGCGATCGGTTTACTGATTGATAACGCGATTGTTATGACAGATGAAGTCAGAACAAGGCTCGAAAAAGGATACCGCCCTATTCAGGCGATTGAACTTTCGGTGAAACACCTTTTTGCACCACTTCTAGCATCCACATTAACAACCATTTTTGCTTTTATGCCTATTTTATTATTAGAAGGTGGTGCTGGAGATTTCATCGGTTCGATTTCTGTGAGTGTGATTTTGGCACTTATATTCTCATTTATTATTTCGATGACCATTATTCCTGCTCTTAGTGCTTGGCTTGAATCTAAACGTTTATCAGGCAACGGAGGGCAACAATGGTGGAAAGTAGGTATACAAGGGCCAGCTTATTCTTCACGTTTTAGTAAATTTTTACTTCAGAGTTTGAAGCGCCCATTTATTGCTATTATCACTGCATCTCTAATCAGTATGGTGGGTGTCATGCTAGTTGGTTCTTTACCCAAGGTTTTCTTTCCCGCTGCTGACCGAGATATGTTTGAGATACGTGTATGGTCTCCTAATAACGTAACGGTTCCTGTCGCAGCGGAATGGGTTAAGAAAATTGACCAACATATATTGAAACAGCCAAGTGTTACACAAACTGTTTGGTCAGTGGGCGATAGTATTCCTTCTTTTTATTACAACCAGATTATGAATAACTCTAACTCTCCGTTTTATGCAGAAGTGGTTGTGTCTGTTACAGATTCTGATCAATCCAAAATAATGATTGACCAACTTCAGCGTGAATTAGACAGAAATTTTCCGAACCTACAAATTGTGGCAAAAGCTTTTGCGCAAGGCCCACCAGTCGAATCTCCTATAGAGTTTCGACTGTTTGGACCAGAAACTAAGACACTTCGTCAGCTGGGCGAAGAACTTCGTGGCATTATTGCTAAACAACCGGAAACACTTCATACCCGAGCAAGTGTGTCTCCGGGTTTGGCAAAAGTCTGGTTTGATGCCGACGAAAGTGCGCTTAATCAGGTAGGTTTACGTTTAAGTGATGTGGCTGGTCAATTAAGTGCAGCCTATGAAGGCGTCGAGGCTGGGAGTATTTTAGAGGATATTGTAGAGCTACCAGTTAGAATAAAATATTCAAATTCCGAAAGAAACGAGCTTGAAGACCTACGGACATTTCCCATAGTATTACCTTCTGGCGAATGGGCTCCAGCTAGTGCTTTTGGTGAGTTTGTTATTGAACCTGACAGCACATCTATTACTCGTCAAAATGGCGAACGCGTAAACATTGTTCAAGCTTATATCACGTCAGATATCACGCCACTAGATCTAACTAACAAGGTCATTGCCGTTATTGAAGCTGATAAATGGCAATTGCCGGAAGGGTATCGCTGGGAAGTTGGTGGTGATGCAGAAGAAAGTGGTCAAGCTAATTCATCTCTTGCGGCACATTTACCTGTGCTCATTTTGTTAATGGTGACATCGTTAGTACTGGCCTTTAAAAGTGGAAAGCTAGCAGGAATTATTGGCTTGGTCGCTATTTTGTCTGCCGGTTTTGGACTTCTATCACTATGGATAAGTGGTTATGCGTTAGGGTTTAACCCCTTATTAGGTGTGACCGGTTTGATTGGTGTCGCTATCAATGGCTCTATCGTTATTTTGGCAGGCATTCAAGCGGATGAAAAAGCAAAAGCAGGTGATCTTGATGCGATTGTTGCGGTCACGTTATCGAGTACGCGACACATCATGAGTACGACATTAACCACAATTGCGGGTTTTATTCCTCTCATTTTGTTTGTGGGAGGGCAGTTTTGGCCCCCTTTAGCCGTGGTTATTGCGGGAGGCGTTGGTTTCTCAATTATGCTTTCTCTCTGGTTTACACCCTGTATATATGCTTTGATTCAACGAAAAAGCTTTATGACGCAAGGCGCTTAACTATCAAATCTTGAATAGAGGATTGAACTTTAAGCACATAATCACTGTTGATGTATTTTTCAAGTCATATTGGTTTTGTTAAGCTGGGTCTAAACCTGAATTTAAAAAATACAAATACATTTTAAATTATAAAGTGGGGTCGAGTTCTGGCCTGCCGTTACCGGGACAGTAAATCTCTTTGACCATCTCATGAACAAAACTGAATGGATATGTTTGTGATTTTACGCAGTAGGTGATAAATGGGAACAAGTTCATCAATGCAGACGAACTCCATGGAAGACTGGATTTGGGGGTGATGATTTAACATGCTCTATTATAAAAAATCCCCGCACAATGGCGAGGACTTTGTCAGCAATCTGAAACCCAGTTAAAGTGGGTTTTTTTTCAATAGACCTTCCTTTATCTACTTAGATTTTTTCGCGCCGCAGCTAAACCTAATAGACCAAGGGCTAACAAGCCCAATGGACCTGGCTCTGGAACAGTCTCTGAAACAGAAGAGAAAAGACGTATATTCGACCAACCTACATTTTCAAATATTGTGGTATCGAAGGTACCGCTAGTTATACTATTCAAATCTTCAAAATACCAAAGGCCTAATAAATTAGACTGCTTAACCGCAATGACATAATCACCGCTGATAGCGCTATCTACTGTCCATAGCGGCGCAACAGCTTGTAAAAAGTCATAATTGTTGACGCCATTATCGAATTCGTGAACACCTTCCGCTACCCAGTCATTACGCCCAAAGGCTCCGTCTGCACTCCAACCACCAGGGTCAATGGCTAAAACATTATTCAAAAGGTCAGTAGATGCATTGGTTTGATTACCGTCTCTATCATAAAGACCAAGGCAGGACGTCGCATTAGAAATGCCAGCAGTAACGCTGGTAAGTGAACATGCGTTATTCAAATCCAAAACCAAACCAGCATTAGCTGTGATGGCCAATAGTGAGAATAGCGAACAAGTTAAAACCGCTTTAATGCTAAAAATCTTCATAATGAGTCCTTTTCTTGTTTGTTATATGCTTAAGAGCATATAAGCAAAAAATGCGCCAGTTTCCGCAGTCAATTGATTAACATTGTTAATATATTTTCACGATTCACGCCATAAATCTAAAGTGTATAAAGATCCGACACCTTGGGTTTATTAAACCTATCAAGAATTGGTGGATTATTTGCAAGTCGCGATAAGGAAAGCCATAGAAACAAGGAATCACATACAATTACATCAATTATCAATTATCAATTATCAATTATCAATTATCAATTATCAATTACATTCAATTACATAGACACACATCTTAATTTCCTCAATTAACATAGACGCTCATCTTAATTTCCTCTACTATCACAATACATGCCTTAAATCTAAAGTGTAAAAAAATCCGACACTTTGGCAATTACTAAGACAGGAAATTACATAGACATCCATTTTCATTTCCTTATTAAATTACTCGATGATTTCGTCAGTATCTGGCGTGAACACCTGTATGACATTAGCTGGTTCATGAAAAACCTTAATGAGTACAATTCCTGGAGGGCTAATCAGGAAGAGACCCATACCCCGTACAAGTCGAACTAAATATCATCAACAGTGGTACGCAGTTAAGTTGTATTGTCGTGTATTTATTAAACACTTAACTAGTAAACTTACATACGCGAATAATTACTTATCTTTAACCGGTTGCAAGTTTTATTAAAGATCTACGTGCAAAAGGTAGCGCCAAGTTAACTAAACTAAATATGTGCATTGAAGCACTAACTCGCCAATGAACACGTTTACCATGACTTGCATGCCAAACGGCTTTTGCGAACTGTTCAGGAGAAATGCCTACACCTAACTTATCGATGCTTGATGTTCTGTCTGGTTCAGCATAGGTGTATTGACATATGGCCTCTGATAATATCAGAGGCATTAATACCAAATTCAGCAATCTCAATATTTAGCGCTTCAGAGAGCCCTCATATTCCGTGTTTACTCGCCCTATATACGGCTAATTGAGGTGAATCATAAACTGCTGAAGCTGCACCGGTAATTAATATTTATGACATAAATATTCCAGTGAATGAATGTTGAAGTTATTTCGGGTAACCTGTAATCGCTTTTATTGATTTATATAAAGGACTTAGTCGCTTATACATTTTTCTATAAACGTCTTTATATAAATCATCATAAATGCGTTTGTTAGCCTCAATTGGGTAGAATATTTTTCCACCATGCGTCATTTTTGAAACTGCAGTTTTATAGTCAGGGTATAAGCCCATACCAACGGCAACGTTTATTGCTGCACCTAATGCTGAGGTTTCAAAGGTATGAGGTCGTTGAGCTGCAATACCAAATATATCAGCAGTAATTTGCATCGCTTCATCACTTTGTGAGCCACCACCTGACACAATAAGTTTTGTGATTTTAACACCGGTTTTTTTCTCTGAGAGTTCTTTTCCTTCACGCAAGGCATAAGCTAGCCCTTCTATAATGGCACGATAAATATGCGCACGTGTATGGACATCACCAAACCCAATCATAGCTCCTTTTGCCTCAGGTCCTGGCGTTCGTATTCCAGGATTCCAGAAGGGTTGAAGTGTTAAACCCATCGATCCAGGGGGCACTTTTTTAAGTAAGTCATCAAAAAGAACTTCAGGTTCGATCCCTTGTTCTTTTGCTATCTGTTGCTCTCTTAAACCAAATTCTCGTTTAAACCAACTCACCATCCAATAACCGCGTTGAACAATCATTTCAGTGTTATAGGTGTCGGGCATGGCGGCAGGGTAGGCAGGTATATGACGTATAGCTTCTACATATTTACTATTGGTGGTATTAAACGTTGCCGTTGTTCCATAACTAAGGCTGCCTGTTTCAGGTGTCAGACAACCTGAACCTAAAACCTCACATGCTTTGTCGGCACCTGCTGAAATTAAGGATAGCCCCACAGGTATTCCCGTTTCTTTAGAAGCTTGCTCGCTGATTTTTCCTAACTCAGAACCACAAGGAATAAGTTCGGGGAGCATTTCAGGTTTAATCGGGAGAGCTTCCCAGCGCCAGTCTTTACTGCCACACCATTTTAAGCGCTTAAAATCAAACGGCAAATAACCTACTTGGCTCGATACAGAATCGACAAACTTTCCCGTTAGTTTGTATGTTTGGAAACCGGAGAGTAATAAATACTTGTAGGTTTTTTCCCAAATTTCTGGTTGATTAGACGCAATCCAATTAGCTTCAGCTTGTGAACGAAAATAATCTAAGGATTTTTTTTCACCTGCGAGCGAAATCAAAATCTCCCAAGGGGGGCTCATTTTTTTTAGATCATTTTGCTCTCTTTGATCTAGCCAAACAAAAGCAGGGCGTAAAGCTTTACCCGCTTTATCGACATTCACCATTGTGGCACGTTGCGTTGTTAATGCTGCTGCAGTGACTTTAGACTTCGGGAACTTAGTCCATAGTTCCTGACATGCTTTACATAACATTTCCCAATAATAATCTGGTTCTTGCTCTGCCCAACCAGGCTGGTTAGAAAAGTAAGGGTCAATGGCAACCTTGCTTTTAGCAACAACCTGACCCTCAAGATCAAATATTAAAGCACGAACACTTTGGGTACCGTTATCAATGGCAAGTAAATATTGTTTACGATGCTTTTTACTTAAGTGATTAGTCATGGGTATCTCTAAATTAACGGTAAGCTATAATATTTTTGCCATATTGACTGGTATCTCATCATTTCGTTATGCCATTTATTTTTTTGCCATCCTAGCTCTTGTTCAAAAGTTTTTTCTAAAATAGGGAAGAGGGCTTCTGCACCATTTTTTAATAAAAGGCCTAAACGCGTTCGTCTTAAAAGAAGGTCATCTAAATGTACTACTGATTCATGCTTTATAGCCCATCGGCATTCTGCAAGACAAAATTGTGTTTCACCAATTAAGGCCAGCTCACCATCACGAGCATTTGCTAAAATGTATTGCGCATTAAAACCATATCGCCCTGTGATTCGTTTTAACCAAATGCGCTTACTTACAGTTGTATTTTTTGACTCTGGTGGTGTTGTAAAAATTTGATCTCCAGAGTCTTGAGCTTCTTTTTGTTTCAACCAAGGTTGAGCCTTATTTAAGGTATCTATTGCGGTTAAGCGAAAGGTAGTTAGTTTGCCTCCGCTCACCGTTACTAGGCCATTGTCAGCCCATACCGCATGATCACGCCGTTCTTTTGACGGGTCTTTAGTTTTATCTGAGCCAATTACTGGGCGAACACCCGAGTAACTTGAGATAACATCCTGACGGTTTAGATTACTTTTAGGGTAATATTTAGAGACAACTTGTAGTAAATACTCAACTTCTTTCTGTGTAATACTGGCTTCTTGATCCAAATCTTCAAGGTGGTCAAGATCAGTCGTGCCCACTAGTGTCGCGCCTTCCCATGGGAAAATAAAAACAGGTCGCTTATCTTTTGGGTGAAAGAGGATTAATGTGTCTTGAACTGGCAGCTGTTTGCTTGAAAAAACAAGATGACTACCCCTTAAAGGGCGTATGCGTTTTTCATCTATGACTTGCTGGCGTAGTCGGTCAGCCCAAGCACCTGTCGCATTTACAACCACTGAGGCTTTAAGTTCAAGCTGGTCACCACTTTCAAAATTTTCAAGCAAAAGTCCATTCACTTGCTTACTACTATTATCTGTAATGAGTTTTTTTGCTTTGACATAGTTAAGTACTTTTCCGCCAGCTTGTATGGATTCCTGTAATACTCTTAAAACTAAGCGGGCATCATCTACCGCTGTATCACTGTAATAGCACGCACCTTTTAAACCTTCACTTTGAATATTAGGAAAGTGTTCAAGAAGGCTTTTTTTATTCAGGTAGCTGTGGTCTTTTATGCCGGCTAATTTATCATAAATGGATAGCACTGACCCCATAGCGATGCGACCCGGAAATTGTCCTTTTTGAAGTAAAAAGTAGTTTCCCATTCGTTCAATCAAACCGGGCGCCTCTTTAATAAGGCGTTCTCGTTCCTGAACCGATTGTTTAGTTAGTTTAATGTCACCTTGAGCGATGTAACGTAATCCACCATGAATCATTTTCGAAGATCTACTTGAGGTACCCCACGCAAAATCACGCTGTTCAACGAGCAATGCTTTTAAACCTCTGCGTGTTGCCTCTCGTAGAACGCCTGCACCGATTATTCCGCCACCCACAACAATCACATCCCAATGATTATTCTGTTCTTCCTTCAGCTGTTTCCAAAGGTGTTCTCGGCTTGTAAAAGATATATGTTCGTGACTCATCAGATCCTCTTCAGCTTTAATATAACTTTATTATGTCAGAGCACTGTTACCCGTAGTTAATTTATTAGCTACGGATAACAGTGAGTTTATTTGCTTAGATCAAGGTACTAATTTTCCTGGATTCATCCTACCTTCAGGATCAAACAACTCACACAGCCCTTTGATTGCTTTGATTCCCAACTCACCCTTTTCTGCAGGTAAATATGGTGCGTGATCTTTACCGACACCATGTTGATGACTAATCGTCCCACCGTGCCTGACGATGGCTTCTGCACCTGCAGCTTTAAGTTTTTTCCAGCGCGTCATAGTCTTTTCATAATCACTCCCTGCACGGAAAACAAAAGTAGTGTAAACACTACAACCTTGGCCATAAAAGTGTGATAAGTGAGTGAAAACATGTACCTCTTCATTTTCATCTTTTATCGAATTGGCAATATCAGTTTCCATGCCATTAATGGCTTCAGGTACACTAGACCAGTCTAAGCAAGTTTCCATGGTGTCTACAATTACACCAACATCCCATAAACCATGACGTAGGTAAGGAGAGCGGAAACGACTGTGTTCCCAGCGTTTCCCCATCAACCCGCCAGTAAATACGCCGTTATGTTTATTAATAAATTTCTTCGTAAGGCTTAGCGCAGATTTACATTGAGCTTTTGACCCAGTTGTTCCAAAGGTAAACATCGTTTTACCTTCGCTTGAGCCTCGAACTGACAAATATTTTTCTAATAGATTAACCGCGCCTTCATAGCCTGCCAGTTTAAGGTGTGTTTTTGTTTCTGTAGGATTACTTAAGCGCATCATAGAAAGCTGGATGCCGTTTTGAACTATTTCGCGAGTCGCTTTCATGCCTACTTCCCAGTTTGGGAAAAAGGCAACATAGAAACTTTCCTTCTCAGAAATTGGCATCACACGAACCTTAACCTCGGTAATGATCCCCATTCGACCTTCACTACCTAAGAACATCTCCCTAATATCAGGGCCAGCTGAAGTAGCAGGGAAAGTTGGGATATCTAAGGTGCCCTGCAAAGTTTCAATACGGCCACCGGCAAACATTTTTTCAATTCGACCATACCGTAATGACTGCTGCCCACTAGATCTACTCGCAACCCAGCCACCTATAGTGGAAAGTTCCCAGGATTGCGGGTAGTGGCCAAGGGTAAAACCTTCTTTGGCTAATTGAGACTCAATATCTGGACCAAGCGTACCCGCACCAAAGGTCGCTATCTGACTTTCTTTGTCTAAGTCCATCAATTTGTTCATACGGCTCATTGAAACTGTAATGACAGCTTGTTCACCCGCTTCAGGTGTAATATGTCCGCAAACAGATGTACCGCCGCCATATGGAATAACGATAAGATCATGTTCTTTTGCAAACAACAAAATTTCCTGAACATCTTCGCTTGATTCAGGAAAAGCGACACCATCTGGAAAGGTGCCAAAATTCCCACTCCGCATCGCAAGCCAATCAGGAATACTTTGTCCACGACAGTGACGTAATCGTTCTTCTGCATTTGTACTGATCAAACGATGTTTAGGTGATCTTGATTTTGGAACTTTATTTACGGCCTCCTCTAACGTGGCATCTTTAAGGGGCGTAGACTTACCCACGCGTTGTTCGATGAACTTGAGAGATGAAGCGCTTAACTCAAAGTCCAAATTGTTTTTATCATCACCCCAACCATTCCAGCGTTTCATATTGACCTCTATAATTTAATTAATTAGTTATTTTGAAATTGTATAAAATCCAGTACCGTCTCAACGTATTTGTTTACATATGAACAATTTAGAAATATTTTAATGTGTTTTATTTTATTTTTTTATGATTGAATAGGTAGGAATATTGATAATTTCGGACATTATTTTCAGGCAATACCCAATAAAGAGAAAGCAATGAAACAATCTCAAACGATTATGGGCATTTCGCTTTTGGTTAAACTGGTTGAAGAATATGGTTTCTCTCCCTTAGCCATGCTCAAACATGCAGGGATTGATCAAAACTTATTACATGACCACAAGGCAAAAATTACCTATGAGCAGGATGCGGCTTTTGTTGAAGCCATGTTGAGTGAAATTAACGACCCTGAACTAGGTTTTAAAGCAGGCCAACACACCAAAATGAGTGCCTTTGGCAGTATGGGATTAGCCGCCGCCTCAAGTAGTACTGTTGAAGAGGCAATTGCATTCTTCCTTAAATACATCAAACTTTCTTATACACACTTTGATGTCACTTTTCGTAAGGTAGGGGATAAAGCCATATTGAGATTTGGTGATTTGTACCAAATGGATCAATTAAAAAGATTTTATGTAGAAAGAGATTTCTCATTTGTGCTTATCTCAACAAGGGATATGTTTCCTCGTTCATACGAAGGACAAAACTTTAAAACGATACACTTTGATTTTGAACAGCCAGAAAAAAGTATGGACTATGAACGCCTATACGGATGCCCCGTCAAGTTTTCGCAAACCTATAATGAAATACTGTTTGATAGAAGTTATCTCAAAAGGGAGCTTCCACAAGCGAACCCTCTAACTCGAGATATGCTTGAAGAACATTGCGAAACTCAAAAAAATGAAATGACGGGGCCAGAAACGTATTCATACAAAATAGCGCAAGCAATTAAGGATTACCATGAGGCTATTCCGAGCCTTGATGAAATAGCGATTAAATTTCATACCACTTCAAGAACAATAAGAAGAAAACTAAAAATTGAAGGTATTAATTTTCAAGAACTTGTTAATAAAGAGCTTAAAAAAAAGGCGATCTATTACCTTGAGACGACTGAATTTTCAGTAGAAAAAATTGCAGAGTTACTCGGTTATAGTGAATCAGCTAGCTTTATACATGCGTTTAAGCGATGGACAGGCAAGGCGCCCACCGCTTATCGTTCTTGAAAACAAATACCGCCACTTTTAGATCCTCTGTCTTCATTCGTTATTCAATTCTTTCTCCTTTATGGTGAATGAATGAGACAACTATCGAATTATGTCGCCCACTCGTAATATTTTTAAAGTGTTAGTGCCTCCTTGTGCATTTATATAATCACCTTTGGTTATAATAATTAAATCATCTTTTTGAAGAATCTGCATTTGAAGAAGCGTTTCAACCGCAAAACTATTAACTGTTTCATTCTTGATTGTACTGACATCAAAAGCGATGGTTTGAACACCTCGATACAATGTCATTTTTCTTTGAGTTTGTAATGAACCTGAAAATGCAAATATAGGGATTTTTGATCGAATGCGAGACATAAGCAAGGGCGTTGCGCCTGTTTCTGTCATGCATATTATAGCTTTGACTCCCGTCAAATGGTTGGCAGCATACATGGCCGATAGCGCTATTGACTCATCAATTTCTTTAAATGTCTCGTGCATTCTATGTTGAGAAACTTGTGTTGGAATATAATTTTCAGCGCCTTTACAAATACGGCTCATCGCTTCAATTACTTCAACAGGAAAATCACCAACGGCCGTTTCAGCAGATAACATGACCGCGTCGGACCCATCAATAACGGCATTGGCAACATCTGAAACTTCTGCACGAGTTGGTATAGGGCTAGAGATCATTGATTCCATCATCTGAGTGGCCGTGATAACGACACGGTTTAATGCCCTGGCGCGTTGGATAATGTGCTTTTGTACTGCAACTAATTCAGCATCACCTATTTCAACGCCTAAATCCCCTCTAGCTACCATGACACCATCTGACACGCGAATAACCTCATCGAGCGAATTACTATCATCAATAAGTTCTGCACGTTCAATTTTTGCGATTAAAGCTGCTTCAGAAGAAGCTGCTTTTAGTAGTGCTCGCGCCTCATTCATATCACTAGCGCTACGCGGAAAGGAAACGGCGACATAGTCTGCTCCAATAGCCGCAATTGTTTTTATATCTTTCTTATCTTTTTCAGTTAGCGCTTTAGCAGATAACCCGCCACCTTTTTTGTTTATCCCTTTGTTATTTGAAAGAGTGCCGCCGACTAAAACTTCACAATAGATACGTGTACCATTATTTTCTTTGACCAATAGTTCAATTCGTCCGTCATCTAATAATAGAATATCGTTTGCATGTGTATCTTGAATAACAACTTCATGATCAATGCCAATGGCTTCCTGATTACCTGCATTAGCGTCTAATTGACTATCCAGAGTAAACTTGTCGCCAGTTTTTAATTGAACTTTATCTTTTAGAAACCTTGTGATTCTAATTTTTGGACCTTGTAGATCTGCTAGTATTGCAACGAAACGGCCTTGATTCTTTGCGGCTTGTCTAACTCGCTTAGCGATATCAATGTGGTCTTGACTGTTTCCATGGGAGAAATTCAAGCGTACAACATCAACACCTGCCTTAATAATCGTTTCTAGATCTTCCATCGAGCTAGTAGAGGGGCCAAGAGTGGCTACAATTTTAGTTCGTCTAAACATGCGTACTTCCTAAATAGTGGCTATTCATTAACGCAATTGCGTTGTCCAACATTCTGTTTGAGAAACCCCATTCATTGTCATACCAAGCCATAATTTTTATTTGTTTACCTATAACCTTTGTATGATTGCCATCAAAAATAGCAGATGCCGAATTATGATTAAAATCGCATGAAACAAGGGGCAGGGCGTTATAATCCAAAATTACTGAATTATCACTGGCCGCTTTCATTATTTCATTAACATCTTCAATGCAGGTTTCTTTTTTGACGCTAACAGTCAAATCTATCAACGAGACATTCGCGATAGGGACTCTAACGGCTAACCCTTCAAATTTCCCCTTTAGGTGAGGTAGTACTTCTCCTATTGCGGCTGCAGCTCCTGTCTTGGTTGGGATCATTGAAAGCATGGCAGAGCGCGCTCTAAATGGGTCTGTGTGGTAAACATCAGTGATACTCTGGTCGTTCGTCGCAGCATGAATGGTTGTCATTAATCCGCTTTCAATGCTGAAGTGTTCATCAAGAATCTTGGCAATAGGCGCTAAACAGTTGGTCGTACAGGACGCATTGGATATAACAGCGTGACTAGATGTTAAACACTTTTCATTTACACCATAAACAATCGTAGCATCTACATCGTTGCCTGGCGCAGATATAATTACTTTCTTAGCGCCGGCTTTTCTGTGCAATTCAGCGGATGATTTATTTGTAAATTTTCCAGTACATTCGAACACGATATCTATATCAAGTGATTCCCAAGGTAAATCTAAAGGGTCTTTCTCAGAAAAAACATGAATAGCTTGTTCGGCAACAAATAAACAGGAATTCTCGTAACTAATTTTTTCAGCGAATTGACCATGAACGGAGTCATATTTTAATAAGTGAGCATTACTCTCAATATCTCCAAGGTCATTGATTGCAACTATAGTAATTTTTTCCTGATAGTTGTTTTCATACAAAGCGCGAACAATATTGCGGCCAATACGACCAAACCCATTCACAGCTACTCTAATGGTCATAACTATTTTTTCCTCTTTTGTTAACAGACTAAAATTAGGAGAAAGTAGATATTAACGTTACTGAGTAAAATTACATTGTCGAAAAAAGACATATAGTGTGGCCTTTTGATCTAAAGAATATTCTGACAACGAAATCAAACTAACTAATATATATCAAATGCAGATTTTGGATTGAGTGCGTTCAAATAAGTTGATCGACGATCATAATTTCGTTTATAGGCGCGTAGGCTAAAGGTAACTTAGCGCTTTTTTAATGTTGATTGGGGTAAATATTGATCATTTAGGACATGAGTGTAATGTCCGTATAGCTAAGAGCAAACTTCGATATGCCAATGGAGACATATCTGTCCATCGTTTAAAGGCTCTCGTAAATGAGCTTTGTTCCGAAAAACCAAGAACTTGTGCGATATCAACAATTTCCATTGTGTTATCTAGAAAATAGGGCAGGCACTCTATTAATTTCGCTCTATCAACTAAAGTGCGGTAGCTAAGGTTACTTTTCTTTAGTAGCTTTCGTACATCCGTTGGTTTGATAAGTAATTCAGCTGACACAGCTTCAATAGATAAAATTTTTCCTGCACCTTTTTGACTTAGAATCTGTTCAATTTTGTCTATTAAAGGTTCATGCCCGAAGGTGGTTAAGACTTGTTGTGACTTTTCTAAAAGTGTTTCATAGACCAAATTATCAGAGTTAGTGACTTTTTCAGATAAGTCGCTGTTTTTGTCTAGACAGATTGCATCATAAGGTTGGTCAAAATACACGCGGCAACCAAAAAGCGCTTCATAAACTTCAATGCTTCCTTTTTGGCTATGTTGAAACGTGACGCAGGAAACTTGAAACCGCTTATTAACCATTGTTAGTCCAACTTTTAGCCAACTTGTAATGGAGGCTTCAACTGAATGACGAGACATTAACTGCCTAGGCCATTTAGAATCCCAACAAATAAGAGTAGTGTCTTCTTCGCGGATGACCATTTTTCCTATACTGCTATAAATTCCTTGAAAACAAGAAACACTTCTAAGAGCACTAATTATATTTGGTGCACTAATCGCTAAGAAACCAACTATTGTAAAAGAGTTTGCAGTAAAGGATTTACCGAATTGTATTCCAAGATAAGGGGCGTTTAAATAGTGACTTGCATATTCATATGCTTGATTTAGATGTCTAGCTTTGACCCAGTCTTTGTCGTTTTCTAAATCAAAACCAAGCATCTCCTTAATGACTAAATCTTTGCTGAGGCCACGTTTTTCTAGATATTCAAATAATTTGGCCAAGTACTCACCATTGATGCTTGGTTCGATTATATTCGATACAGACATAGACAAGTTCTTTAAGGTTAGTTTATTTGCAGAAGGTTCAATTTATTAAATTCAGTATTTAACTAATATAGCAACCGCTGTATTCACTGTCTATTACAGAAGTTGTTAACACAATTTTTGACATTTTTGAGGTGAAATAAGCAAATATTGGTCAATATTTAAAACGATTTTATTGTCATGATAAACTTAGAAATCGCTCATTATTTTGGGCATATAAAAATAATCATAGTCGTGTCATATGAGAGATTTATGGGTATTAGCCCAATGCAGTTGGTAATAATTCTGGTGATAGTAACGCTAATTTTTGGAACCAAAAAATTACGTAATATGGGCGGTGATCTAGGAGGTGCAGTCAAAGGTTTTAAAAAAGCTATGAAGGATGAAAACGCTACTTTAACTAAAAAAACAAGTATTGATGTTATTAAAAGCAAGCCAGAAAAAACAGATGAAACCGTAACAAACGTTACGTTTCAAAATGTCGATTAACACTCTAATTGTCTGGGTTATCAATCATGTTTGATATTGGTTTTTTAGAGCTGTTTTTTGCTGCGGTAATCGGTTTGCTTGTACTTGGTCCAGAAAGGCTACCAGTTGCAATAAAAGTATTTGCTAAATGGCTTGGTCTTGCTAGAAGTATGTTTACTCAATTTACAGATGAAGTTGACAGACAAATTAAGGTAGAAGACTTAGGTGCTGAGTTAAAAGAAGAAGCTGAAAGTCTTAATATAAATAACAATACTCAGTTAACACAGCCATCCACTAACGGTTAACGGAGGCTCATTTTTATAACAAATATACTTTCAGCCATATGGTTTTTACAAATTTCACATAGTATTGGAGCTGTCACTATGCAACATTTGGAACTCTGTCAATTCGAATCGAATTCAAAAAAAGGTCATTACGAAAGTTACTTTCTTCGTGCTAACCACCCGAGTAAGTCTCAAGCATTTTGGATTCGTTACACTATTTTTTCACCAGAAGGCTATGAAAACAAGACGATTGGTGAGATATGGGCAATGTACTGCGATGGTGATTCCAATCAAGTTATTGCAGTACAAGAAGATTTTCCATTTAGCCAATGTCATTTTTCAACAAATGAATATGCTTTCAAAATTGGAGGTAGTGTCCTTACAAAAGGAAGTCTAAGTGGTTCATCAAAACTCAATAAACATTCGATATCTTGGAACCTTAATTATAGCGGTGACGAATCACCCGTTTTACTGTTTCCTGAAAAACTGTATTCAACGCGACTCCCTAAAGCCAAATCACTTGTCACTACTCCAAATACGGTATTTGATGGGTCCATTATAATAGATGGTAAACAGCTCAAAATTGATCAGTGGCAAGGAAGTGAAAACCATAATTGGGGCCGTAAACATACTGACGAATATGCCTGGGGACAGGTTGCAGGTTTCGATAACAGACCGGATGCATTTTTAGAATGTTCTACCGCTAGAATTAAGGTCGGGCCTATTTGGTCACCGTGGATGACGCTAGCAGTATTAGTTATTGATGGTGAAAAATACAACTTCAACTCTGTCCTGTGCTCAATGAAAGCATCAGCAAGATATGACTATTTCAACTGGGACTTTAAAACAAAAAATAAGCAGGAAGAATTAGTCGTAAATATACATGCGCCGAAAGAACACTTTGCAGGTCTCACATATAAAAACCCACCGAAAGGTCAACATACATGCCTAAACAGTAAAATCGGAAGTTGTGAAGTTAAATTAACGGATAAATTTGGAAAGGTTACGGTGATTAAAACAAAAAACCGTGCTGCTTTTGAGATACTGACTGATGCTTCGAATCACGGTATCAAAATACAGAATAATGCCTAGCTTACAACAAGCCTAGTTTCTTAGTTGTAAGTCCAAACTAATTGCACCGGCGTAGGTGTATGATATTCATATCAATATTGGAGTATGATAAATTGATTCAACTTAATGACCTAAAGAATGCGTCAATAGAAGGCCTCGAAACCCTTTATTGCGAACATACAGCATCACCATCACCAAAAGGGTGTTTTCAAGGTATATTTTTACAGCGTTTGGATAAACCTGGTAATAGGCGACCTTTGTATTATGGTTCAAAATCTTTTGAGTTTCTTCCATTTGGAATCGATTTTAACTCATGCAAGTGGTACTTCTTTCACCCCTTAATGCGAATCGCAAAATTCAGAACCCAGTGTGAGGCTTCACGTTGGAGAGATAGCGAAGTTATAAAACTTCATTATGACGTATCTCATCTTCCCTCGGTAATTAAGCGTGTTCTTTATGATGAAATTAAGCCAATATCTCACGATTTATGTCTTGGTTTAGGTGGATTTAACTTAGAGAAAGATGAAGGAGATCAGTTTTATTTTGCTTTGATACGTAGATAAATGAATCAAATAAGGGCATGCACGGTTAAAAATATTAGTAATCATTCTAGAAATTAGGGACACTGGCTTCGTTACTGTCTCGTAACCAAATTTCTTATGTTTGTTCGTATATTTTCAATATAAATAGCTTGATGACAAAGTGTTTTTCTTATAGTGATAAGCCATAATCATCAAATATTTGTTTATAACGTCCCTTTTTTTTCAGTGCTGTCATAGCTATTTTAAGTTTATCAAAGTGTTGAAAAGGCAGCTTTTTATTGCTTGCTAGAAAGGTGTTGAATTTTTGAATTATTTTACTTTTTGTGGTCCTTAATTCTGGGTGTTGGGCGAATGTGTAATTGATTACGTGCTGCTCTGCGAGCCACGTATCAATACGCTTGAGTTTGAGTAATTTGACAAATATATCACCTTCTCTAACATCTCTGTGAATGTCTGGGTAGTTATGTTCCGTAAGCCAATTATCCCAGCTGGACTTCATTTGTACACCAATAACACGATTGTAGGCTGATTCTGCAGTTAAATGCTCGCCGTTAATTGTGACAAACCTTGTGCCGGTATTAAAGATTTTTAGTCCCCAATTATAACTTGCAGCACGTGTTTCGGTATAGGTGAGTGGGAATATGAGCGAGTGTGGCGTTTGTTTTACCATCAATTGAGCTCGAGCCCAAGGGACTTTTACAACCTCATACCCTAACTCTGCTTCGTCGAACAAGTACTTTACAATTTCATGCGCATAACCTATTTTTTTCTGATCGATATTGACCATAGGCGAGAAATTGGACGTGTATATCAGTGTTTTTTCTTCTGCTTCTATTGAAATGGATAACAACGCTAAATTTATTATTAAAATATGAGGTAACCAGTGAAGCTGCGTTATTTTATTGAGCATGGTTGCGTATCCTTTCCATCTAGTTATTAAGTCATATAGCCGTAGAGTGGCTAGAACTCTTAAAGGCAATTTTTCTATAGAATCCATTGTATACATGTCATTATGTATAAAATAGTTATACATCTTAATGACATAATCTCTAACTATATTGTTCAAATATTAAATGACTAAAGTTGAGATTACACTAGTAAAATTAGCTAGCTATCTGAGAAATAGAACGGTAGGTTATTTCTGGTTTTCAAAAAAGGAACGCTGTTATAGTTCAGGAAACTTTACCAGAAGTAAGCTAACCAATAAGAATTAAGCCAATCTAGCCCAGTATCTTAGTTAAGTTTATAGCAGCATTAAAGTAAGCTTCACATAATGTAAATCATGAATTATCGAACAACCTTAAGTGTTTTCTATGTGCCGTAAATTCAATTGATCACCTGATGTCCGCTCATGGCACTAGAGACTAACTTGTGCCATGAACGATCACATAGGTAGGTGTTAACTGAAATGAATAATCTAACTTTTTGCTGTTAATAAAACATGTCACACCAAACTTAATCGATATTAATGTAACTTAAATAGAGCAAAATTATTTCTAATGACTAATTCTTGCATCGAGACCTAATTGTGAATTGGCACTGTACAAACGGATATCCTTCGCGGTCATTGGACCATATTGATTAATAGCTTTTACATAATTTATTAGCAATTCAATTTCCATTGACTCTAAAGATTTATAACTAGGCATGTTTATAGCTTGTCTATCAAAAAAATACTCAGCTATTGGTCCAATAATAAATGTGTCCGTTAATTTTTGGTCAATACCATGAGATATCCACTGTCGAATCGAATTCGAATTGCCATTATAAGTTAAGATTTTAAAATCATTTCCAAAGTAACCTGGTATATAACCTTTTAAGGATTTATTGTTTTTGAACCCACCTTGGCCCATTGGCCCATGACATTGAAAGCAATGATATTTACGGACTAATCCTTCACCTATAACAAGTTTATTTGTCGAATTGGTTAGTGAGCGCTGTAGGTAATTTCTTTGAAGGCGAATGGCTTCAAAATAGGCCATCACATCGGAGCAGCTTACATCATAGTCAACGTGTTCGGAATCCTTGTTAAAATTTGAACACTGTTGATCATTGAAATCTGCTAGAGGTTTATTAGGTTGGCCATGACATTCAACGCACCCTTTCATTTCGGCATATTCTGCACCGCGCGCAACAGGAGATGACTCAGGGTATAAACGATAACCAACCCAAGCTACTAGCGTTAATAAGCAACTGAAAAATGCAAGTAAACCAAACAGTTTCATAATATTAACAGGCATAGTTTTCACATTTGAATCGAGTGATTATTAAATCATCATTGAATAGTCACATTTAAACTTGGGTAGCCTTCAGTATAAATCCAGTCTTTGTCACGTGCAGGAATATGGCAACCTATACATTCTGATTTATAATCTTTCGTAACTGTTTCCTTAAGATTACTTGCGTTGAACAAAGCCCACCCCCAACCATTTCCCCAAAGTGGGTTGGATGTGAATCGACCTTTAGTGTCTTTAATCATAATAAACCAACCTTCTACTTCACTACCTCTACTTACTGTACCAGTAGTCATAGTAGATGTTGTCGTTTGCAAAAGTTCTTTGATGATCACAGCCCCATTGGGAAATTTTTGAAATTTATTGTAATAATCTGCAACACCTTGTTGGGTGTAAACGTTATGTAAACCGGCCGCGCCATGCCTACTAGCAGCGCCACTGGTTTCTATTTCTTTTGAGGCGATAGACCAAGTACCCAAGAATGACCATGTAGACTGAAAGTTTTTTGGCAAAGAGATATTTCCATTTTTATCCACGATCGTTTTATAAGTAGAATCAAATGAATCATTAGCAAATACTACACTGACAAATAGTAATACTATGGTTCCAATAAGTTGTTTCATTAGTATCACCTTTGTAGTTGCTTGATTCCGATAAGAACTTCCATGTTCTTATTCACTAGATAATCCCAAGGGTATTGCTACCTAATATTTACCACCGACACCTGCGCCTTTTTTACCTGCCTTTTTAGCCGTTGTGAGTATTGGGTAATATTGAGTGAAAACCATATCATCCGCTGCCGCTGCTGTATGACATGCCGCGCAAGCAGGTGTTGGCATGGCTGCTGTTGTATCATTGTAGGGTTCTGGTTTATGCCCAAATGAATAATAAGCCCATCCACCTGAGTCTTTCGAGTATCTTTTGGAGTCTTTGTGAGCTATTTCAAAACCATGTAATTGACCGTTAAAAAAACCGATCCCGCTTGTTGCTTTAGTATCACCGACTAATGTCAGTTCTTTAGCAAACATAGTTCCTTCGCGAAACTTTCCGGTTTTTTTCCAGTGTTTCCAACTTTTTGGATCAATATAGACAGAATGAAACTCTGGAAAGGGTGCAGCACCACCGTTTAATGAATTAGGCGTAACTGGGCTGCCTACAAATATCCATTCGCGCCAACCAGCAGGGCGTATTAATTCACCTTGTTTAGTAAACTTAGCTTCATAAACATTTTTATCACTAGCCTGCACTAGTGAAGTTGAAAAAAATGAAACCATGGATAAGAACATGGCGACTCTCAAGCTTTTGACTAAATTTTTCATAAATAATTTCCTTATGCATTATTGTTGGTTGACTTAGCGACAAGTTGAGCCAAGTTAAGGGCTAATGAAATATTTATATCACAGCAGATTGTTAATATGGTTACTTAAGGACTATTATATTGTTAATCTTATTACTTGAATGTTTCAATTGTTTCAAGGTCAAATAAATCTTGTCTGATGAGCTGGCTCTTAGGCAATATATATTAAGGTATACCGTAGAAGTTTGATCTAATAATCAATACTTTAAGGAGTTAATCCCTAAAGTATTAGTTTTACTACTTTAAATAAAAAGCTTTGCGAAAAAAGCAAACTAATGATTTATAACCATTCAATAGAAATACTTTTTATTGAACCTGTAGTGAGTTTAATCGATTGACGATTTCAATATCACATAAACTCTGGTTAAAGCAAACGGTGTATACGGTTATAGTCGTTACTATTTTCCTCACGTCGATCTTTGGTATTACGTTAGTCACGTCCTATGACGACAAACACAACCGACAAAAACAATATAGTAATCAGTTAATCGACTCCTATTATGATGTAGCAGCACGTGCAGCATTTCATGTTGATAAACTTCAGGCTGAAGCGGTGGTTGATGGTTTGATGCAATATGATTTAATTTATCGTGTTTCTATTATCACTGATATGGGGGAAGTACTTGTTAATCGTGCAATACCCAATAAAACATTAGAAAAAGATTTTCTTACTGATTGGTTATTTTCAGATGTTACACATTTCAAACGTAAATTAGTTATAGACCGATCAAAATTTGTAACAGGTCAGCAACTAATGATCCAAAATGGTAAAATATCTGTTGGTGAAATAGAAATATATGCAGATGCGGCAATTATTAGTCAATCGTTTATAAAGGAAGTTAAAAACAATATAGCAATCTTAACTATTGAGTTCTTAATCCTTGCTGTTGCTTTGGCGGTCATATTTCATCGAACAATTACTAAGCCCCTTGAAAATGTTGTAAAACAGCTCAGTACTATCGATCCAAATAGTAAAGAATTAGCTAGTCTTAAGTCACCTCCCAATCATGAATTAGATGAACTTGGTATGGTGGTTAAAAGTACCAATGAGTTATTGAATCGAATTGGAGAACAGCAAGTAGATTTGGTACATAGAGAGAAACTTGCTGCATTAAGTTCAGTATTGGCAGAGGTTGCTCATGAATTGAATAACCCATTAGCCGTTCTGACAACTCAGGCTGAACTGCTACTAGAAACTTCAAGCGATCAACAATCCAAAAAAAGAGCACTAAAAATTATAAGCCCAGCAAAACGATGCGCCAACATCGTACAAAAATTCCTTAACTTAACAAGACGAAGAAAAATAGAAAAATCGATTGTTGACGTGCATCGACTAATCAATGAATCTATAGAATTACTCAGCTATCAACTTATTAAGAATGAAATTGAACTCCAAGTTGACATACAATCCGACATACCAAAGATTTGGGGTGATGGCCCTCAACTCAGTCAAGTTGTTATCAACATACTTATTAATGCGCAACAATCGTTTATAGATACTCATGATTGCAAATTAATTATCGTAAAAGTCTATAGCGATAGCGACAAAAACAATGTGTATATCTCAATAACTGACAATGGCTCTGGAATTCAAGATGATATTCGAGAAAATGTATTTGTTCCTTTTTTTACAACAAAAGCAGAAGGGTTTGGTACAGGTCTTGGTCTTCCATTTTGTAAGTCAGTTATTGACGGACATAAAGGTTCAATTGAGTTAAACAAACAACAAAACCATGGGACAGAAGTTCTTATTAAAGTGCCAGGAAAAACTGGTCAACATGCTGATAGTAGTCAGTCACCTAAACTTGACCAATCACTTTTACCACAAAGCATCTTAATCGTTGATGATGAAGAATCGCTAGCTTCTAGTATCTCAGAGGTTATGTTTAAATATGGTCACATGGCAACCACTGCTAACAGTGTTGTTAAAGCTATGGATTTAATTAAAAACAATTCGTTTGACATTATTCTTACTGATATTCATATGAAAGGCTTTGATGGAATAGATTTTTTCTATGATGCCAAGCATTTTAATAATGCATTAGCAGATAAGTTTATCTTTATGACGGGTTATTCCTTAGAACAAAAATCAAAAGACTTTTTTACCGCTGAAAATCATATTTATTTAAACAAACCGTTTAAAATTAGTGAGTTGTTTGATGCTATTAGTAAAGCTGTTTTAAGAGTAAACCTTTCAAAGTTAGCAAAAAATAATAAATAGGATTCCTTTAATGTTTGATGGTAAGCATATTCTTGTCGTAGATGATGACCCGGAGATTTGTGACGCACTCACTGAATATCTGCAACTTAGACGTTTTAAAGTTTCTTCAGCAAGTGATGGGGATGAAATGCAGAAAATTATACAAAATTCTGTCGTTGATTTAGTTGTTCTGGATGTAGGCTTGCCTAAGGTTGATGGGATAGAGTTAGCGCACCGTTTAAAGCAAGAGCATGAGATTGGTATAATCATGTTAAGTGGTCACGGAGCACCTGAGGATAGGGTTTTAGGGTTGGAAAATGGCGCGGATGATTATATGGTAAAACCTTTCAGCACCCGCGAATTGTTAGCGCGTATTCACAGTGTTTTAAGGAGGATGAATGTTGCTGAGATAAAAGAGTCTGAGCAATCGAATTTAAGAAACAATGACGAAGTCATTACATTTGGTAGATGGGTTTACAATATATCTAGCCAGACTATCTTTGATGTCAATGGCAAATGTCCAAACTTATCGACAGGTGAACATGATTTACTCGCCATTTTAATAGATAACGCAAATACGCCAGTCTCTCGTGAGAAACTTCAAATGCAAACATCTCATCGCGATTGGAACCCTCTTGATAGAAATATCGATGTTAGAGTAACTCGACTAAGAAAAAAGCTTGAAATAGATCCGACAAAACCAAAGTATATTAGGACGGTAAGAAATGTCGGCTATATTTTTTATACTATAAAACAAAATAATAACGGGTTTAAAGCTAATGATTAATCAAAGCAACTACCTGAAAAACATAATACGACTACAAATTATATTAATATCATTGATAGCATGCTTTTTATCCATAAAACCATTACATGCCACTGAACGCGTTTCTTACATGATTCTTGCAGAAACAGTTGAACCAATTATGATCGTAAAAGATAGTGCTCCAATGGCTGGTGGTATTATGACAGAAATAGTTAAGCTAATTTTTCAGGATTCTAATTATCACGTTGAGCCCGTTGTATTACCTTGGCAAAGGATGCAAGAGGAGTTTAAAAATCGAAAAGATTGGATTATACATGGAATCCCTAACTCTTTTGACACCGATATTCCTTTTGAAATGTCAGTGCTGCCCATTTTTCCATTTAACCATTCTGCTGTTACTCTTAAAAAAAATGGCATAACAATTAACAAATTAGAAGACTTAAAAAACAAGAAACTTATTTTGGTTGAAAACTTTCACTACGCGAAACTTGATACATTTATAAAATCTGAACAGGAAAAAAATATAAGTAATTCAATTGGTGTCGTACGAGGATTTTCTCCAAGTGGTACCTTACGAATGCTTAAACACGAACGTGGTGATGTAGTAATAGATTGGCAAGCTAGAATTATTTACAACCTTCGTAGTGCAGGGTTAACTATTGATGATTTAGATTTTCATGACGCGTCTGAAATAGTGCCTACTAAAAACGTTTATTTAGCTTTTAGTTCTCAGCAATCAGACAAATTTCGGGTTTTCGTTAATGCCAAAATAAAACAACTGACTGACTCAGGACAACTTCAAAAAATTGTAGAGAAATATTACAAACCAACAGTTCCACCTATAAACTGGTCTATTTTGTAAGCTAATTTAACTTTTTCAATATCGTAGAGCATAAATCTAAGCGTTATATTCAAAACGGTCCAAACGATATTTAATCTTCACGGGTCACTGCGTCTGATTTAGTTAACAGTGTCAGTTCAGGTTCACCTTCAATTGGTAATTAACTACATTATCTACCATACTGAATTACTCACTGATGAAAAGAATGTATTTTCTAGTAAGAGGGGCTGTTCAATGATCAAGACAGATTATGATTTGCTTAGATCTCTGTTGTTGATGGCTTCCGTAGTGGAAGCGCGGGACCCCTATACTGGTGGTCATTTGTGGCGCGTATCTCAGATGGCTTATCTATTAGCCAATCACCTTGGTCTACCTGAAGAACAACAATTGCGCATTAGAATAGGTGCTTTTCTCCATGATTTGGGGAAAGTATCGATTTCTGATGCGGTATTGCACAAAAAAAATGCACTGACGGATTCTGAATTTTCTGAAATTAAAACGCATCCGATGGTCGGTTTTAACCTGGTTCAACAACACCCATTAGGAGATTTTGTTAAGTACATTATTAGGCATCATCACGAACGTCCAGATGGACGCGGATATCCAGATAATCTAATCGATGAAGAGATAGATGTTAGTATCAAAATAGTGTCTGTATGTGATGCATTCGATGCAATGACAAGTTCGCGTCCATACCAAAAAAACTTGCTAATCGACGAAGCTGTCCACAGACTAAACCTAGAAATGGGAAAACAATTCGACGGCAATTTGGTATCTGCATTTCAAGAACTTTGCGATAATGGACATCTGAACAAAATTGTCCTTCACAGCGCTACCGGTCAATCGTTATTGTTCTGTCACGAGTGTGGTCCAACAATTTGTGTAAACGAAGAGGATATTTTCCGTCACAAGACTCTTTGTCGCGTTTGCGGTGGTGAATATGACTTGTCAAATAGAGCAGGATTACTGGATGCAGAATTTACTGGTAATTTAGTCGGTCTCGATGTGCTTTCACCTAAACCGGATTTACTTGGAGTTGATAGTTTTATATCACAACTTCCCAGTGACTCAAGTTTTTTAAAGGCAGCTGGCTAAGTGAACTATTCGCTGATAGTTCATTGTGTAATTTTAAATTTATTACTATAAGTCGTTACTAGCAATTACGGTAAAGTTTTCTAAAAACTTGTCTAATTGCTGCTGTATTGAGCATTGGTCAGTAATATTTAAATCCTCTGCAATTCTTTATAGCGACTTAAGAGTAAAATACATCTTCAGTGTTTATTCTGCCAGGTTAGAACCTTAATAGGTAAGTCCATAGCAGCCAACGGCTTACTTTAAATAAAAAGGTAACACTTTCGAAATTCTACTCGCGGTTTTGTTGATCAAAAAAGAGGTACCTTTCTAAAGACCCAGTAACCGCTGAATTAAGAGCAGACGCACTACCTTTTGCTGACGAGTAGGGTCATGACAAAAGTACAAAAACATTACTTTTTAAAAGTACGCTTACACGCAGTAATTATGCTAAGTTGTCACTTACTATTCACTTACTAAAAGTAGGGGTGCGCTATGAAACAAAAACTCACTTTTACCAGTCATGGTGTAGATCTAAGCGCCGTATTGGAACTTCCTTCATCAAAACCGATTAGTTACGCGTTATTTGCGCATTGTTTTACCTGTGGTAAGGATATAGCTGCGGCGTCGAGAATTTCTAGGGCATTAACACAGCGGGGTGTCGCAGTGTTTCGTTTTGATTTTACCGGACTTGGGAATAGTGATGGTGATTTTTCCAATACAAATTTCTCATCGAATATTCAGGACTTACTATCTGCCTGTGACTTTTTACGTCAGGAATATATGGCCCCAGGTATTTTGATCGGACATAGTCTGGGTGGCGCAGCGGTTTTGGCAATGGCAGATAAAGTACCAGAATCCAAAGCCGTAGTAACAATAGGAGCACCCTATGGCGCGGCCCATGTGGCTCATAACTTCTCTGCAGCGCTTGATGATATAAATGAGCAAGGTAGAGCAGAAGTAACGCTAGGCTTGAGGAAGTTTGTTATTAAGAAGCAATTTCTTGAGGATATCGAACAGCATAAAGATGCTAACTTCTCAGCGGTTAAAAAGGCCTTGCTAGTCATGCACTCGCCACTGGATGCGACAGTATCTATTGAGGATGCAGAGAAAATTTACCGATCTGCCAAGCACCCTAAGAGTTTCGTTAGTCTGGATGATGCTGACCATTTACTGACTCGAAAAGAGGATTCAGAGTATGTAGCAACAGTCATCGCTGGATGGGTAAGCCGTTATCTACCTACAGAACAGGCATAGCGAGATTAGTAACAAGTAGTAAATGCAGGTGTTGTTGATGTTTAGAAGAAAAATCATAAAATTACGCAGTCTTGTATCCAAGTTAAAGAAGAAATACATTCATAACAACCGGTGGAACGTGTCGATATGCCTCCTCAATAAGAAATTCCAAAACAGAATATAAGGGTATTTACTGTTAAAAAGCATAAGTAATCATTCTAGAGAATAGGGTGCTCTCGCTTCGTTAATGTTTTGTTAGCACGAGTTTAGGTAGTATCGTTTTTAAATGAATTTAAAAGTGCTGACTTTACGGGACTTCTCGTTTTTTAAAGTTGAATTTGCTTCACCAAGCAGGTTGGGTGTAGAAAATAAGTTAAGTGCAAACAGCTCAGTAAGGCGACTTCTGTTAACAATGCTTGAGCTTTAAATCGTGATTTATTCACATGGATATGATGTATTCCGGTTTTGTAGGAGCAAGAAACCTGTCTCAAAATGACCTAAGCACTGGTTTCATTATTGACTGTGCGTAATAAAAAAATGTGTTCTTATTATTCGTGAATGACTAACAAATTAAAACCACAGAATAAATTTGTCAAAATTCGAAAAAATAGAACAGCTCCCTAGTTTGAGCTAGTACAAAAACGTTATTTAACTTTTATAGAGAGCCTATTTTACTTGCTGACACGTTTTCTGTTGCTCGGATATTCTCGTTCGGTTGCAAAGCGATTAGCCATTAAACGGTGTTCATAAGACCGTTCAAGTTCGTAGATCTGTACCACCGGATTTTCGGGGGCTTCATGGCAAACAATATTAACATCATGTTGTTTAGCAATCAGCTTCACCTCATCAGCAGAAATTAGTAAATCACGGTTTGCGACACGATATTCTTGCCTGGGGTGTTTTTTATTTGCCAATTCTCTTATTCCCCAACGATCCATAGCTGGCTTGTAAGCGCAATAATATTTATTGTAAGAAAGGTAAATCAATAAACCGGCGATTAAGCCAAGCCCCCAAACCCCTTGCAGCATGCCATTTTTAGCCAATGCCCATATTAAGGCCACACCTAAAGTAGACAAAGCACACAGTAGTTTAACTTCGTACTCGGTAAAGATTCGCGGTGCTGAAACCCCAAAATTAGTGCTATGCAACAACCACTTTTTTAAGCGCATAAGTCTTTTATTCATAAATCACCACCCCTTGGATAACGCCACCAAAAAACGCCTGATCTCACTCTTATATAGGCTATGATTATTTATTCTGCAACCCAATATGAGGTGTTTGTTTGGATTAGTGAGTAAATAGCTTTTGGCCAATCAAATATTGAGGATTAATTAATGAGATACATGGTTATAAGTATTAGTAATAATTCTAGAATGTAGAGGGAACAAGATTCGCTGTGTCACGTTAGTACGAATTTAGGTTGTATGTTTCCTGATTAATTAAAACCGCACTAAATAATCACTAAAGTCTTGTTTGTATTTGCCGCCTTTACTGCTGTTGTCACGGCAATAAACTGAGAGGAAGAAGACATGACTGCTAGAGGTTAGTGACCAGACGTAATAACTTGAACTATAATGTTGTTGATAGCACTATTGCGTTTGGTAAAGGGGCCATTATGACTTCGCAAGCAGGTAACTCTCTTAAAGTTACTAGGTTGATTATTGAAGCTCTAAAAGCTAGTCAGGACGGTTTTGGTGTATTCGATCAAGACGATCTATTGATATTTTGCAATGAAGAATTGGCCAATAATTTTGGACTTAATGCTCATCAAGCTTTAGGTAAGTCATTTGAAGACATGTTGCGCATATCTTATGCATCTGGCACTGGCGTGATAGCTGATGATGACGTCGACAGCATGGTGAAAAGAGCCAAAGCTAGCAGATTACAGCAAGGTTTTGTTTCGTTTGAATCTGCTCGAGCCCAAGGTAGTTGGCTGAAAGTTTCGCGCTTAAAAACGAAGAATGATTATATCTATATTTACTCAACTGATATCACTCAGCTAAAAAAGACTGAGAGTGCTTTGCGAGAAGCATTACTTCATGTAGAAAATTTGGCGGCAACAGATTCACTCACCGGTATTAGTAACCGCCGTCACTTTATCGAAACAGGCACTATCGAGTTTGAACGCAGTAAACGTTACCAACATTCCTTATCTGTTCTGATGTTGGATATTGATCACTTTAAATCCATTAACGATACTTTTGGGCATCAAGCTGGTGATCAGGTATTAAAAGCAATTACTGAATGTTGTAGTACTCTATTACGTTCTAGCGATTCTTTTGGGCGTTTAGGAGGTGAAGAGTTTTCCATTTTACTGCCGGATACAGATATTGAAGCAGCCGGGACAACAGCTCAACGTGTGCTAAACGCGGTGGCGGCTCTCAAAGTTAATTATGATAGCCAAGTGATTCGCTTCACTACGTCAATTGGCGTTGCTCAGATGTCCATGCAGTGTAAAAATTTGGAGGAACTTATGAACCAGTCAGACGAAGCCTTGTATCAAGCCAAACACAGCGGCCGCAATCGCATGGAGAGGTATGGGGGGGGCTAGTGCTTAAAATGTTGCTGAAAATTATGTGATAAGCCATGCTCCTGCCCAGGCATTTCAGAGTGAGGTGCGCCGGCACCATCTGTTATCCATTGTGCATAACTGGCACCAATTATTGAGAATGGGTCGACTTAATATCGACAATAACCGTGCTAAAAGAGGCATCAATCCCTTTGTGATAGGTCGTAAGAATTTGTTGTTCATAGCTAGACGTTTACCTTATTAAATACAAATAGCGTGTTGCAGCAACTATTTGAAATCACGAGTTAATGCGATACCTTTGTAAGTTGAAACATCTTGCACAATTAGCATTATGTCTATCTATAAGAAAGTATTGCTCCTGATCAATTGCCCCAAAATTATCAGATATAATGTAAACGGTTTATCCCAAAACATAAAATTCAGATGCGGTTATTTGGCCACTTGACCTTCTGTACTATTCTTCCTAAAAAATAGGTAGTAAACAAATATCTTTGGTCAGTCTTTAGTGGTTGATGGCGAACCTCATGCCTTCAAGTATTCACAAAAAAACTATGTCGAATCTCTGTAAATGAACTTAAAACTACGTTTTTTAAATTAATAGAACTCGTTCAGTTAGAGGCCCTGAGGCAAAAGTATCTCAGTGACTTTATTGAATGACAAAGTTAATCAATCCGGAAAACATTCCCAAGCCTAGCTCCGTATCGTGTCGTTGATCTGTCACATGTTTTTTTCTTGTGCACGTGCAAACTTAGACAAGAAATTACCCATACCGCCGCAGCCACCCAGTGACCAAGCGCCATCCACAGGTAACACCACGCCAGTGATGTAGCTACTGAGCTCAGAGCCTAAGAACATACAGGCGTTTGCAATATCACGCTTGTAACCAATACGTTTAAGTGGCACCGATTGAATGGTCATTTCCCGAATTTCCGGTGTCGGTGCTAAGCGTTCCAAACCTTCGGTTTCATCAATTGGACCTGGTACTATCGAGTTAATACGAATCCCATCAGGCCCCCATTCTAATGAAAGCGTGCGGGTGATCATATCGACACCGGCTTTGGCGGCACATACATGCGACTGAGCCTCCAGAGGTAGAAAGGCCTGGGGGGCAGAAATATTGATGACGCTGGCACCGGGTTTACGCAAAAAAGGATAAGCAGCATTCATTACATGGAACGTTCCCATCAGGTCAATATCGATGACAGATTTAAAGGCGTTAGGTGACATGCTGCGCGCCATTGCCGGGAAGTTGCCTGCAGCTCCTGATATCAGTACATCGAAATCACCGAATACCTTATGCACCACTTCCAAACCGGCGCGTACTCCTTCGGCATCACGTACATCAACCGAAAAGCCCATGGCATCGCCGTTACCGATGTCATTAAGGGAGGCGACAGTATCGTCGACCTTATCTTGGCTGCGACTGGCGACGGCTACCTTGGCACCGTGAGCTGCAAACTGCTCGGCTATGCCGCGATTAATGCCGCTGGTACCGCCAATTACTATAACGGTTTTATCGCTAAAATCCATGATTAAACTCATCACATTCTCCCGTAAAGTTTCTACCTATAAGAGCGATTAAGTTGTAACTGATTGAAGGCGGTATCTTTTGTGCATTGGTGATCAAGCTATTCAAGGTAAGCCGTTTGGCTTTTACCCCCTACCTAGAAATCAATACTTGAACAGAATAGCAGTTGATCAAATATTGTACAAACTTAGTGTTAGGCCAAAATATGAATGCAAAAGCCGTGGGTACGATCAACATTTTTAAATAGATTAAAATAAAGCCTTAAGGTACTGTGCCCGCCGTTTTGTAAAGGTTAAAAACAGGCTAATACTAAGTCAATTCTGATCTATGTGCTCTTACCATGCTTACCAAGTATTTCTAATCTCCCTAAGTTTTAAAAATACTTGCTTGGGGTCAGGGTTATTGGGTAAGTCACTAAATTGCGCCTGCAGTGCCGTGATGATTGTTGGGTTGCTGAGCCTGAGAAACGTGTTAACTTCTTTTTCCAATGCGATCGTAGATACCATTGCTGCATTAGGATCTTGAACCAAAATTTGATCAAGCAATGTTTGGGCTTTTAGATTATCGGGCTCTCTAGAAAGTGTAAACTGAAGGTTGTGGCTGAAATAATCGTGGCCGGGATAAATTTTTGTGTTATCGGCTAATTGAGATAACTGAGTGGCAAACGTGCTATAAAGTTGATGAGGGTGGCCGCCATTGTGGCAATTTCCTGCACCGGCATTAAAGAGGGTGTCGCCACAAAATAAGGCGGGTTCATCGGTTTTTGACAAAAGGCAAATGTGGGACATGGTATGTCCCGGTGTATCTAATGCAAGCAGTTCAACGGTCTTTCCCACTGTCACCAAATCGCCAGCGTTTAAGCCGATGTCTATTCCAGGAATACTGTTTTTGGCATTTTGATGAGCGATGAGTTTTGCGCCTGTGGCAGCGATCATTTTTCTATTGCCACCAGTATGATCACCATGCTCATGCGTGTTTAATATTTGAGTGATTTCCCAGCCATTGAGTTTGGCACTTGCAAGGCATTTCTGATAATCCAAAGGGTCAATCGCTAAAGCCTCGCCTGTTTCAGGGCACACGATGAGATAATTGAAATTTCGAAGTGCATTTCCTGTCCAGATTTGCTCAACAATCACTGTTCTGGCCTCCATATAAGCAACTCAATGTGCTCAGATTAGTACAAGTTCATCTGTTTGCCAACTGATCTAGAAATAAGGAAAAGTGACTTTTGCATAAATTAAAGTCGCTTCGTGGTTTTCGTTGAAGTAACAACGACGTAATTGCTTTAAGCTACTATAGCTATTCTGAAATTTCTTTACGTATAAACTTAATAAGGAATTTAACGTACAGTTAAACCAAAGAACCTGAAAATAACACAATATTACCCACTATTAGCATCACCATTACTAACGTAAATAGCCATCCCGAAAAACAATACAGACATCGTAACAGCTACCGTAATAACACCCGTAGTTAGAGTGGACCGTCTGCTGTGTTGTCTTACCCCATTCTGGTCGATCGTTTTTGCTTATTTTCGTTAGTTCTAAAAACTAACATATTGTCTGAATTATCCAGAATTTGGTGAAGCTTTAGATAGGCAGCTTTATCGACCTTTTTGTCGTTTGATTATCCTATAATAATGACAGGTTTTCACAGCAAAGCTGTCATCAAAAAATCTTTAACTAGTGAAACCTTAATCGACTATAAATGGCACCATGGTCATACGCTGAATTGGTGGACGGGCATCTCATGCCTCCTGAAAAATGAGCTTCTCTCACTTAAATTTAATAGTTAAAGCTCAGCCAAGCATTATTTATTTCGTTTTTTTAGATGACTTTCTGGAGCGAGAAGTTTTAACTGGCGGTTTCTTTTTAGATGTTAATTTTTTCACAGAGGGAACTGCTAACTTTTCTAAAAGATCAATAGGTAGTTCGATTAGCTTATTGAAGCGGGAATTATCTTTTGACTGAACTCGTTTAAGTCGTTCAATTGACGACTTTCTAACTTGCTCAATCTGTCCAGCCACTTGATCGAATTGAGTCGTTACAGTTTTTTTGATTGAAGCAGGTTTTCCCTGTTCCACTACCGAGTCAAACCGTTTGCCAAGTTTGTCGTTTATTGTATGAACTTTAACGGAAATACGATCAATTACATTTTTCTTTGACTTACTATCTTGAGTGCCAACCATTACATCTCTCCTTAATGAATATTGAATTGGTTTAGGTGTGCGTTTGTAAGTTGTAAGTTGTAAGTTGTAAGTTGTAAGTTGTAATCAAATAAGTTAGTTCACATAAATTCCTTAGTCAAAAAATTATATATTTTTTTTCAAAACCACCCATAATCTAGGTTCCATCTTGCTTTCAACACTTAATTATCCTCCTAATTTTGAGGAGTTCACACTATCATTTAAGAGTGCAGGTCTTGAGTTTGTTAACACAAATTATTCGCTTTGGTAGCTAATGGATATTGGAATGATATTCGAGAGAAAACCTGTATATATTTTTTTCCACCACGGCAGAAACTTATGGGAAAATTTAGAATTCTATCCAAACGTATCTATGTGAGAAATAAGTTGTTCTTTGTTATAACTGTTAGTTTGTTTAATTAAATATGCGAAACGATTCATCACTGCTATCGGCCAGAATCTTATTTATATCGTATTATTTGATATTTTAAACTTGTTTGCTAGACTTATAGGTCCTAGGT
>Ga0209184_1000553_pt1 | contig 37173 bp, 37 predicted proteins | sample EN8Hudsemesocosm_2_FD_184627 | JGI IMG/M metagenome (GOLD analysis project Ga0209184, IMG submission 184627) | Methane-oxidizing microbial communities from mesocosms in the Hudson Canyon - EN8C Hudson Canyon (SPAdes) (version 2) | ecosystem: Environmental > Aquatic > Marine > Cold seeps | place... | reverse complement strand
TAACTTTTACTGTTTCTTTTGAGACTTCATGCATTTTAGCAAAAGAAAAACTACCATAAAAAACAGATAAAATGATCGCACCTACAGCACCAATAGCAGAGGATTCGGTAGGTGTAGCGATACCCGCAAATATGGAGCCGAGTACAACAAGAATAAGCACCAGGGGTGGCACAATATCTTTGAACGCTTGTAGTAATAACTCACGTTTGCTTTCAGTGACAACAATAACGGGCATAAATTCAGGTTTTATTTTTCCTAATATTAAAATATATAGAGTGTAAAAGCCGACTAACATCATCCCTGGTATCACCGCAGCACGAAATAAATCACCCACAGGAACCCCCATGACATCACCCAAAATAATTAAAATTATTGAAGGAGGAATTATTTGCCCTAAAGTACCTGATGCACAAATAACTCCCGCTGCCGTTGGTTGGTGATAATTGTTTTTCAGCATAACGGGCAATGAAATAACACCCATAGCGACCACACTTGCACCAACCACACCTGTTGACGCAGCCAATAAAGCACCAACAATAATTGTTGAGACAGCTACGCCACCAGCAATACCGCCAAAGAGCTTAGCTGAAGACTCTAATAGTCGCTCAGCCAAGCCTGTTTTTTGTAATACGATGCCCATAAAAATAAACATAGGCACAGCCATTAAGATGGTATTTTCCATAATGCTCATAATGCGATAGGGCATAAAAGCGAATAAGTCAGCACCTAAAACAAAAACACCAACGAGCAGAGAAATACCCGCAAAGGTAAAAGCGACAGAATAACCTAAAAACAAACAGACCAGAGCAATGGCGAAAAGAACTAAACCTGTCATTAGTGTCCTCCCTCACTACTAGCATTGCAAGATGGTGTTATCAGTGTTTGAACATTACTCAATACCACATGAATAATAGCGAGAATAAGAAAAACTGAAGCAGTAGGAATAACTGAGCGCACAACCCAACGGTGCGGCAAACCACCAGGATCAGCACTACCTTCACCCATTTGATAAGCTTCAAAGGTGTAATCTATGCTGTAATAGAGAATAATTGTAGTAATAGGCAAGGCAAAAAATAAAGCGCCGAAAATATTAATCATCGATTGCTTACGTACAGACATTTTATCGTAAAAAATATCGACTCGAACATGAGCATCTTCTTTTAAGGTATAAGCGATACCAAACATAAACATCGCAGCAAATAGGTGCCACTCTAACTCTTGCATGCCTATGCTAACGTCATTAAAAAAGTAACGCATGATGACGTCAAAAAAAACATTGGCAATCATTAATAACATTAATATGCTACAAAAATTTCCTAGGGCATCAATAATTTTACCAATGGCTTTTAAAGTGAAATTCATTATTATTGTTTTGCTCGCAACCAAGACATAAAAAAAGCAGGTTCTTATACTTTAATGTATAAGAGCCCGCTTTTACTAGATAAAAACTCGCTTAATTAATTTTTATCACTGGTTTCTAAATAAGCGCGATCCGATAAGTTTGTCCATGCTCGAGCTTTTGCTTGGTAGTCACTTAGCGATTTCAAGATTTCTGCCGTCATAGGATCTTTAGCCGCAAATTCTTTTAGCAATGTTTTATTAGTTTCCTTGATTGCCTTCATGACTGGCTCAGGAAAAGAGCGCATTTTAACATTCGGATAATCTTGCGCTAATGTTGCTAAATTTTTAGCACTTTCATGATATGACTGCACATACATATCATAAGCTGCAGTTTTCATTGCAACGGTTAGAATTGCTTGCAAATCTTTAGGCAGTGAATTGTATGCTTTTTCATTGACCATAAACTGCAATTCAGCAGCCGGTTCATGCCAACCAGTGTAGTAATATGGCGCTATTTTATGAAAACCCATGCGTAAATCTAACGAAGGGCCAACCCATTCAAGTGCATCAATAGTGTTGCGCTCAAGTGCTGTATATAGTTCACCTGATGGAATATTCGTTGGTTTAGCGCCAAGCCTTGCCAACACTTCACCTGCAAAACCTGGAATACGCATTTTCAAACCTTTAAGGTCTTCAATACTATTTATTTCTTTTTTAAACCAGCCGCCCATTTGGTTACCAGTATTACCGCCAGGGAAAGATAAAATACCATATTGATCATAAACTTTTTTCATTAACTCCATACCGCCGCCATGGTAAAACCACGCATACTGTTCAGGTGTTGTCATACCAAAAGGTATTGTAGTGAAAAATAACGTATTAAAGTTTTTACCTTTCCAATAATAAGAGCCTGAATGCCCCATTTGATATTGGCCACTTTTGACAAAATCAAAAATACCTAGGGGTGACTTGTGCTTGTTAGAAGAATCGATGCGAATGATAAAACGACCATTTGACATTTCCTTGACCATTTTAGCCATGTTCTTAGTCGCATCACCAAAAATAGGAAAATTCGGTCCCCATGTTTCTGCCAATTTCCAACGAACTTTCTTGCCATCGGCTGCGTTAACTACTCCTGAAATCCCTAGCGATAATATAAGCGCTAGTGTTAACCATATTGATTTTTTCATTCCATTCTCCGAGTTAATTGTTATTATTCGCTTTGTTATCAACTTTGTTGTTACTTACCTTTAATAACAACCTACATTATAAAAGTAAACCCTACTTTAGTACCGCACCCAAACCACCTCAAGACATTCGTTTCAGGATGACTTATATATATTCAATAAATATACCGATAAAAACCACCATGCCTACCCAATGATTATGCAAAAATGCTTGAAAACACTTGCCACGTTCTCGGTTGCTAATCAATATTTGCTGATAACTAAATAAACCCGCTGAAATTACCAAGCTTAATTGATAAGGCCAGCCAAAAGCTAATATGTCGCCCACAGTAAATAACAAACCCAACACCAATAATTGCATAAAGCCGATAATTCGCTTGTCGTTTTCTCCGAATAAAATGGCTGTTGATTTCACGCCTATTTTAACATCATCATCCTTATCCACCATGGCGTACATGGTATCGTAAGCAACAGTCCATAATAAATTTGCGGAAAATAACAACCAAGCAACTAAAGGAATTTCTCCTTGTGCTTCTGAAAAAGCCATGATCATACCCCAACTAAAAGCCGCACCAAGTACGACTTGTGGCAATTGGGTATAACGCTTCATAAAGGGATATGACGCCGCTAATAATAAAGCAATAATTGATAAATAAATGGTTGGCCAACTAAGCGTTAATACTAACCCTAAAGCAATACCAAGGAGTACACCAAACAGGCTAATAGCTTCTTCTTTACTTATCAAGCCAGTGATTAACGGCCTATTTTTAGTTCGTTCAACTTTACCGTCTACTTTCATATCAGCTATATCATTGATAACACAGCCAGCACTACGCATTACAAAAACACCAAGACTGAACACCATTAACAAGTGAAAATTTGGCCAACCATCGCTGGCAATCCATAATGCCCAATAAGTTGGCCACAATAATAGATATGTGCCAATAGGCTTATCCATACGAGTAATTAACTTAATCGCCAACCATTTTTGCTTTAACGTACTAAGCATGTTTATGCCTTGAATTTACTATTTGTTGATAAGCGAAAGCGCCGGGTAAAAATACCTCTGCCACCATTAAAGGCTTATTTTCTAAAACAAAGATAGAACGTCGCCCCCAAAGTTTTTCAGGAGAAGGTCTACATTGCTCAGATAGATGTCGTTGTTCTGAAAGTGAGAGTTGTTTTGCCAATTTTCCGACAGAGCTAGTTGCATCAAATTCTGCGAGTTCAATAGTTTGTCTTTCTAAAGAAGGATTATTAAAAAGCACTTGTCCTAATGACTGTGTACCTAAATTAGCTAACGCTTGTTCTGCCCCAGTTAAACTGGACAAAGGCAATAAACTACGCGCGAAAACTTGTGGCTTTTCATCACATAAAAGCAGCACTTCTCGAACTAATATTTTCTCACCTGAGGGAATAAGCGCTACAGCCTCATTTTTTTGACAGATCTCAATTCTTTGACCGAGCAACTCAACTCTAAATTGATGACAATGAGACTTTAAACGAGCGGTAAGTGAATTAGGGTCAAGCAGCCAGCTCTTTAGATTGTCATGCAAAGAGCAATCTTTAGCATCATGCCAAATATTTGATAAAGTAACGGGAAACAATGATTGAAAATTCATAAACTAAAAGCCAAGTTAAAACCGAGGTGATGATAACATTGTTTTTATGGGAACTCATTTTACCCTGTGAGTAAAATGCTAAAAAAAAGTGATTTTTTTCAGGAAAAATTTTGATTTCAGGTTATGATATGTACAGTTTCTCACTTTTATACCCATGCTACTCAAGAAGTAAACACTATGTTTAAATATTTGATAATTGTAACTTGTTTATTAATGCCGCTAACCACTAAAGCCGCTGATTATGCATATTTTGGTTTTGAGCCTGATATAGTCACTAATTACGTCGCCGTGAAGAAAAAAATGGGTTATGTGCGTTTGACTGTTGAATTAATGGTACCCAGTCAGAATATCGAAATAGTTGAACATCATTCGCCACTATTGCGTGATGCAATTATTGATATTATTGGCAAGCAACCTGAAGAAAAAGTGAAATCAATTAAAGGTCGCTCTGAAATACAACTAAAATGTGAAGAAAAAGTAAAAGCACTACTAACCCAAGAGACTGGTAAGCCTTTGATAAAAAAGCTACTATTTACTCAATGGTTAGATAACTAATAAATCACGAGTTACGAGACAATTTCACGCTAAATACCGCCAACAAACAACCTGAAATTAAACCCAATAAATGTGCGGTATTGGCGACGTTTACTGGCAATAAGTCAACAAAGCCTAACACCAACCAAAACAGTAAAAAACCAATAATAGGTTTCGATAAAGATAACCCTTTTTCTGGTGCTAAATAGCCATACCACCAAATAAAACCGACTAACGCATAGACAACACCAGACAAGCCGCCAAAATTCGCACCTGAAACAAAAAACTGCCCCAAATTTGAGAAAATAGCCGAGATTAGTAACAGATTAATTAATACCCCTTTACCTAATGATTTTTCAATATTACCGCCTAATTGCCACCACCACATGGTATTAAAAACAATATGTAACCAAGAGAAATGAAAGAAAGCTGGACCAAGAATGCGCCAAGGCTCTGCGATAAAAGCATCTAAAGATAACCGTGGATAAAATTGTAATAGATTAAATAGAGACTGCGCCCAACCAAGGTTACTTCCCAGAAATACCAACCAACAAAGAGCAAACACAACTAAAGTGACTATGCCGGCATGAGCAAAAAAGTTTTCCTTAAAACTAGCTAACAAGGTTAAATCATTACTGTTGAGTGTAACTGTTTCACCATGCTGCCAAGCTGCTTGTTGATATTTTTGGTCAAAGGGCTTTTTAATAAAGCTTTCAAATTCAACTTTTGCTTGAGCAATTTTGTCTTGTTGACAATAAACCGTATGACCCTGTTTAATTTCTGTTGTTTGATTATTTGCTGGCTCAGTTATAACTTTAGCTTCAATACCTAAGGTTAATAAATAATTTGCAAAAAGTAGCGCAATATTATGTTGTTCTAGCTGCACTAACGGCTGCAAGTCTTTATGTTCAGACATATAGTTTTAACTCTTAACTAGAAATTTTATCTGGGTATTGTAATTGCCACTGAGTAAAGCCACCATCAAGTGAATAGACTTGGGTAAAATCTTGGCTAACCAAGTATTGTGCTGCTTGCTGACTAGAATGTCCGTGATAGCAACAAACAACGACAGGTGCATCTGGATCAGCATCCCGTAAGAAATCAGCCAAACTTTCATTCGTTAAATGAAGAGCATCGATTATACGTCCATTAGAAAAAGAAGCGGCATCACGAATATCAACAACTACGTGGGTTTTATCATTCAGTACTTCATACAAGTCACTTACTTGCATATGTTTAAAGCTTTCTTGATTATCTGACACTATTTTTCCCAATTTAAAATAACTTTACCTGATTGTCCTGAACGCATCACATCAAACCCTTTTTGAAAATCATCAATACTATAATGATGGGTAATAATGGGTGATAAGTCTAAACCAGATTGGATAAGACTAGCCATTTTATACCATGTTTCAAACATTTCACGGCCATAGATCCCTTTAATGGTTAGGCCTTTAAAAATGATCTGACTCCAATCAATGGCCATATCTTTACCAGGAATACCTAACATGGCGATTTTACCACCATTATTCATATTGTCTAACATACTCGTAAAGGCCATTGGCACACCTGACATTTCCAGACCAACATCAAAACCTTCTGTCATACCTAAATCGCTCATAACATCAGCTAAGTTTTCTTTAGAAACGTCAACAGCACGAGTTGCACCCATTTTTCTTGCTAAATCAAGACGGTATTCATTAATGTCAGTAATAACCACATGGCGAGCGCCTACATGTTTTGCTACCGCAGCAGCCATAATACCAATTGGACCAGCGCCTGTAATTAAAACATCTTCGCCCACTAAGTTGAACGACAATGCGGTATGTACAGCATTACCAAAGGGATCAAAAACAGCGGCTAAATCATCAGAAATTTCATCGGGCAACTTAAAAGCATTATAGGCAGGAATAACGAGATATTCGGCAAAAGCACCCGCACGATTAACACCAACACCTACGGTATAACGACATAAGTGTGTACGACCACCACGACAGTTTCGACAATGACCACAGGTGATATGGCCTTCACCAGAAACGCGATCACCCAAGGAAAAACCTTTCACTTCTTGACCAATGCCAACGACTTCGCCTGCATATTCATGGCCCACGACCATAGGCACAGGAATAGTATTTTGTGCCCATTCATCCCAATTATAAATATGAATGTCGGTACCACAAATAGCTGTTTTCTTAATTTTGATTAATAGATCATTATGACCCATTTCTGGCTTGTCAGTATCGGTTAACCAAATACCCTGCTCTGATTTTAGTTTTGATAATGATTTCATAGTTACTTTCTCTTTTTTCTATACGATCGAAACTTATCTTTTATTTTTTCTAGTAGTTATTCAACTTTAAGCTGTATGGTTCAATTGAAAGAAAAAAGCACGGAGTTGATGACTATCAATGAGTACTTTTGACGCATAAATTGGGCGATACAGCAACAAGGTGGATAGCTAAGCTTAAATAATGCCCATTTCTTTACCAATACGGGTAAAGGCTGAAATCGCTTGCTCTAGCTGCTCTTTGGTATGTGCCGCAGAAATTTGCGTGCGAATACGTGCTTGCCCTTTTGGTACTACTGGGAAAGAAAAACCAATCACGTAAATACCTTCAGCAAGAAGTTTGTTTGCCATATCGCTAGCAACTTTAGCATCACCTAACATTACCGGAACAATGGCATGATCAGCCCCTGCACAAATAAAGCCAGCCGCTTCCATATTGTCACGGAAATAAGCAGTATTTTTCTTAAGGGTTTTACGCAATTCACCACCTTGTGCTAATAATTTCAATACTTGTAATGAAGCATTCACAATAGCTGGGGCAAGAGAATTTGAGAATAAATAAGGACGAGAGCGTTGACGTAACCATTCAATAACTTCTTTTTTCGCTGCAGTAAAGCCACCTGAGGCGCCTCCCATAGCCTTACCTAAAGTACCAGTGATGATATCAACTCGCCCCATTACATCACAGTATTCATGGCTACCTCGACCGTCTTCACCAACAAAACCAACTGCATGTGAATCATCAACCATCACCATAGCATTGTATTTTTCTGCTAAATCGCAAACTCCTTTGAGATTAGCGATAACACCATCCATTGAAAACACACCATCAGTGGCAATTAATTTGAAACGTGCTCCGGCTGCATCAGCCTCAATTAAACTCTGTTCTAATGCCGCCATATCATTATTGGCATAACGAAAACGCTTCGCTTTACATAAACGAACGCCATCAATAATTGAAGCATGGTTTAGAGCATCACTGATGATCGCATCTTCTGGGCCCAATAAGGTTTCAAACAAACCGGCATTAGCATCAAAACAAGAGGAATATAAAATAGTATCTTCCATCCCTAAAAATTCGCTAATACCTTGCTCTAATTCTTTATGAATATCTTGAGTACCACAAATAAAACGAACAGAAGCCATACCAAAACCGTGCTCGTCTAATCCTGTTTTAGCAGCAGCAATAAGTTCAGGATGATTTGCTAAACCTAAATAATTATTAGCGCAAAAGTTAACAACCTCTTCACCCGTATTTACCGCTATTTTTGCTTGTTGTGCTGTAGTAATAATACGCTCTGCTTTGTACAAGCCCTCAGCTTTAACTTGAGTGATTTGTTCTTGAATATGGCTGTAAAAATTTACTGAATTATTTTTTGACATGCGAGAGCCTCAACACTAATAGATCGATTAATAAATAATAATGCGGTGATTGTACGCTTTTACCTTAACTTAAAAAAGTTAATCTCCGAACACTATTTTGTTTAAAAGCAAATATATGTAAAATTATTCTTACTACGCACCACTTTCATGGTTTTAATTCATTACCTAAGATTAAATTTAATCCAAAGTGTTATATCATTTACAAGGTGTTTTTTACGGGAAATGAGCTGGTAATTATAGCCAGTACCTTTAAAAATTTGCACTTTAGACTGCTTAGCACCATTCCAAGCAAATAATTCTTCCGTTGTTTCATAACTATCTTGATGATTCGATGAAGTAATAAAATAGCTTGGAATGTCGATAAGATTCTTATAGCGCTCTTTATCACTATAGGTCATTTGAGGTGTGATCATTACCATGGAGTTAAGTTGTATTTTTTCTGCCAAAGTAACAGCATATGCACCACTACAACCACTTGCTACCACAGCAATACCTTTACTTTTATCTATTTTTTTAGATAAAAATTGATGCATTGCCAATAAATCATCAGGCCAGTATGCGGTTATTAATGCCATTTCACTTTGATAACTAACAATGTCTGTAGCCTTTATTTTAGCCTCTTCTCGTGAATATTCGTGAGAAACGCTGTCTCCATAACCTCGAAGGTCTACCAATAAAGTATGCAAGCCTTGTTGGGCTAAACTTTTAGCCAAAACACTATACGAACGTCGATCGTTATTACAATCATGTACAACAACAACCCCTCCAGAGCGCTTATCACCAGCATAATAGTCTGCAAACAGCAAAAAATCATCATCTGCTCTAGCTTTTATCTGTACTATTTTCGGAGCATATTTTGCAATATTTTTAGGTGGTTCCTCAAGTGCATAACCATAAAAACTAATAGAAAATAATATAACCACCACTGAGGTAATTAGCGATTCAAAGCAGGCTTTTGGTTTTTTTAAATTTACTCTATTCATATTAATATGTATTTAATAAAACTTAGGTATAATCTATCACAAACCTACTATAGAACAATTAATGCAGAACAATATATGTTTGCGCTACTAATTTACCGAGTAATATTATTATTGCTGATGCCCATTGTATTATTGGCTTTGTTATTTCGATCAATCAGTAACTCATCTTATCGTCAGCGCTTAAGTGAACGTTTAGGATTTTTTCCAAGCTCTTCATCTACAAAATCCCACAATAAAGATGGCATTGTTGTTCATGCAGCTAGTGTTGGCGAAGTGATCGCTTTAACCCCGTTTGTAGAACAACTCATACAGCAATACCCAAACTTGCCCATTACAGTCACCACTTTCACCCCAACAGGGTCAGCGCAAGTCAAAAAACACTTTGGATCGCGTGTACAGCATGCCTTTTTGCCTTTGGATATTCTCCCTTGCACGCAATTGTTTTTAGCTCACTTGCAGCCAAAGTTGATGATTTTTATGGAAACAGAATTATGGCCAAATTTAATCAGCCTCTGTGCCAGTAAGAAAATAAAGTTATTACTGATTAACGGTCGTTTATCTGCCAACTCAATGAAAAATTATCAAAAAATTAGTGCGCTTATAAAGCCTACTTTGAACCATTTCGATAAGATATTGTGCCAAAGTCAGGATAACTTAGACAATTTCCTTCAATTAGGCGCCATTGCTGAGCGATGCCAAGTATCAGGAAACCTTAAGTTTGACATCAGCATTAACGCTAACACCCGCAATAAACAAGCAACGTTAGTAGAGTTATTACCTATAGACAGACCTATTTGGTTAGTCGCAAGCACACATCAAGGCGATGAAGAAATAGCTTTAATGGCTTTTAAAATAATCAAAAAGTTATTTCCTCAACTATTATTAGTGCTTGTTCCAAGGCATCCAGAGCGTTTTAGTATCGTAGCTAAACTTTGTATTAACCAAGGCTATTCACTTGCCAAGCGTAGTGAAAACGTAACGGTGACTGAACAAAACATTTGGTTGCTCGATACGTTAGGTGAATTAATGGCGGCTTATGCGTTAGCAGATATTGTTACCATGGGTGGAAGCTTTAGCCATATTGGTGGGCACAACCCATTAGAGCCGGCATTATTCAAAAAACCTATCATTGTTGGCAGTGATATGAGCAACTTTGTGGAAGTTTTAATGCAATTAAAACAAAATCAAGGAATTATACAGTTATCATCGACAAAAAATGATAATTATCAACAATTAGCTCAAACCGTTATTAACTTATTAGAAGACAAAGATGCGTCAAATTTATTAGGCTCCCGCGCGCATAGGGTAGTACTTAACAATCAAGGAGCCAGTGCTCGTACCCTAGCACAAGTGCAGGAGCTAATGACATGAGCCAAAGTATACAACTAGAAGTTTTTAAGGAAGGTAATAATTCCTGTCTTTTTGATCGAAATGAAATAGAAAATTTCAGCGCTAAGATGTTATCTGCACAATTTTGGCGAGAAAAAAATTCCATTACCGGTTCAGCTCAAGGAAGAGGGACAACTTGGTTTGTTCAATATAACGACAAAAGCGGTGAACAAGCAAAGCACTGGGTTCTTCGTCATTATTATCGTGGTGGTTTAATCGGTAAAGTAATTAATGATAGCTATTTGTTCACCACACAAAAGAATACCCGGGCTGATCGAGAGTTTTTTTTATTAGCGCACATGCAAGAATTAACATTGCCAGTCCCTAAACCTATTGCTTATCGCGTCACTCGCAACGGTTTATTTTATCGAGCCGATCTACTCAGTAGTCGTATTGAAAATGCTCAAGACCTAGTAGCAATATTGTCAAAACAGGTAATATCACCTAACTTATGGAAAAAGATTGGCGTAACCATAAAGCGCTTTCACTGCAATAATATTTATCATCATGATCTCAATGCCCACAATATATTGATTGATGAGCAAAAAAACGTTTTCTTAATCGACTTTGATCGCGGTGAAGTTAGAACATCAAACCAAAACATTTGGCAGCAAAACAATATGGCAAGGTTACAACGGTCATTTTTAAAAGAAGTAAAACAACACTCTAATTTTCATTGGAATAGTGAAAATTGGCAGTTGCTGCTAGATGGTTATAATCAATAAGTTTGTTCTATCACTTTATTGATTTTTTTCCTAAAGCTTACATCCGTAATCAGCGCATTAATTTTATCTAGTCCGGCCTTTTTAATATTGTCTTGACTATAATAAAATTCTACACCACCCATAGCTTCAAAACTTAGTGCCTTTAATTCAGATAAGTCACGAAGACCTCTAAATGCCACTAAATCACCTAAGCGACAAGATACATAACACAAAAATATATGACGTAATTGCTCGCTTGAAAATCCTTTATTAACAGTACCATCTGTTAAAGGTAATATACTATGCTCTATACCTGTTTCAATAGAATTTGGTAGCCGCCATTGTTGGGCTAAATTTTTGCCGACTACCGCTGTATTAATACCAATAACGTCCTGAAAGATTTTAGTTCTTTCAAACAGGGTATTATCGTCAAGGTACAAACCTGCAATTGATGGCCTATAAGATAGAATAGCAAAATCACCTAAATAAGAGAGTAAACAATGGGTTGATAATTCCGCCGGGCTTTCTTCATTCACTTCTGTAGCAAATAGTAAACAAAAAGAACTTGCTAAATAGCTTGCTGCCCACAATTTTTTATAGGCCTCATTCTGCGCTTTATCTTTAAATTTCAGGTTGTTTTGCACCGCTAATTGTAGAGCTATATTTTTAACCTGAGTAATACCTAAGAAAATAATGGCATGATTAATATTAGTTATTGGCTGTCGCAGGGAAAATAATGATGAATTCACTGCATTCAGAATTTTTGCCGTCATTTCTGCATCCGATTTTATCAAGTCAAACAGTTCATTTGGCTCAAATACCCCCTGCGTTAGCGGCAATAATAACGGGTGAGGCTTTCGAAATGACTGGCTAATATTCTGAACAGTTTCTTGTTGATTAGCATCGAGTTTACTTGAAACAAATAACGTAAAGCCTAAAAAATCTTCCGGTAGTTCAAACTCAGATTTGGCCTCAGACAGCTCATTTGCGTTTTCTAATACATTAGCCTGAAAGTGCTGATTAGTTTGAGGTCGGTATTTTAGAGTGGTGCTTTTTTTAGCAAGAGTAACTTTAGTCTTGGACGGGCTTTTTGTACGGTTTAATAGCCAAATAAAATAAGTTAAAACCACTAAGATACTAATTGAAATTACTGTTTCAAGAGACATCTGAACATCCTATCCTAATAGTCATATTTAAAAATCCAACGTGTTGTACTTATACCTCTTCCAATGCATCTTGGTAGCGTTGTTGATACATATTTCTTGCTTTGATAAATTCAGGCATTGCTTCGACTGTAGTATAAGGACGTAAAATAACTAATATTTTCAATACACCTTGATAAAAGACTGAGTCATTAATTTCATGAACAATATTTTGTGTTTGATAAAAACTCAGCCAGAAAGTATTAATAATACGTAAAATACTAACAATATCAGCCAATTCTTCATCATTGAAATCAATAATCTCTGCGCTTCTTAAAGAAATTAATAATTGACTAACGCGTTCAGCAATTGAATGTTGTACTTCTACATATTTCTCTCGCAAACTTGGATTTTTATCTAATAAAACGGGTAAATTACTATAGAAGAATCTAAATTTCATCATCATCTGAAATACCGCATCCATATAGAGAATGATAGCATCGAGTGGTTTTACTTCGCTGCTGACCCTAGGAAAGGTATCAAGAAGCAAATTACTCGCATACTCTTCGTAAATAGACAAAATAATGTCTTCTTTATTACGAAAATGATAATACAAATTACCGGGGCTAATACCTAAATGTGCAGCGATATGATTCGTTGTAACATTTCGCTCTCCTTGCTCATTAAATAATGCAATGCTCGCCTGAATTATCTTATCGCGGGTTTTCATAGAAGTTACTTCTTTCTTTGGTTTAAGCTAGTTTAAGGTAATTTAACTTGCTAACATGTTTTCTATCATACTATCAAAATTCATTAAACTTAAAGTCTTTTTGAGTAAATACTTTAACATTTACCCAATCTATCTCAAGATTCAGAATTCCGCTGGAATTAATAACGCCATTAGCTATGGCATTGCTTGAAGATAATGGTGATTTTCTTGTCAAAATCAATAAGGTCATCTAAAGCATTTCTAAACCAGTTCCTCTAGGATATATTGCGATTATTTAGCCATGAATTATGACTATTTATTCATTTTATAGTGTTTTTGATGTTAATACTTGTCAGAAACTTAGCTAAGCTATTACAATGCATTGGTATTAACCAATAAATGAAATCTAAAATATGAGCGTAAGAGCAATTTATCCTGGAACATTCGATCCTGTAACAAATGGTCACTCAGACTTAATTGTTCGTGCTAGCCTATTATTTGGCGAGGTTATCATTGGTGTCGCTTCTAGCCCAAGTAAAAAACCACGTTTTACACTTGAACAACGTGTCGAAATGATTAAAGAAATAACCAAAGATATAGATAACGTTACTGTTGTTGGCTTTAGTGGCTTATTGGTCGATTTTGCCAAACATCATCAAGCAAAAGTCTTGATACGGGGATTACGCGCAGTATCAGATTTTGAGTATGAATTCCAACTGGCAAATATGAATCGACGCTTATCGCCTGATTTAGAGAGTGTATTTTTAACTCCTGCAGAAGGTAATTCATTTATTTCGTCAACATTAGTAAAAGAAGTCGCTTTACATAAAGGTGATGTTAGTCAGTTTGTTCACCCTATTATTAAAGCAGCACTTGAAGAGTTAACTTAAAGCAATTTTAAAGTCCTGATCCATAAACTAAAATTTATACTACTATTAGTACTGTGTGGCTTAATTAAATTAAGCCACAGAATTTACTTACTTATTATTAGCATAAATGATTCTTCGAAAACATTTTAGATATATAACCGCAATACTTTTCATAGTGCTCAGCTTTCACTTAGCCGCTAAAACTCAACTTGCCTTAACAATCGATGATGGTAAAGCCCATTACATTATTCAAGTAATGAAACATATTACATGGCCTAATGAAGATAAAATTACAAATTTTAATATTGTTATTTTAGGTAAAGATAAATACCTACTCAATGCCCTTATCAATAAATCTAGCAGCATTATTCGCGGTAAAAGCATTTCAATTCAACAACTCGAACATTTTAATGAAATTAAAGGTAGCGTTGATGTTGTTTTTGTTAGTAAGAACAAGTTATCACTCATTCCTGAAATAAGTAAAAATCAGAGTAATACTCTAATCATTAACGATGGTAATGCAGATAAGCAAGATCAAATGGTAGGCTTGTTAGTTTGGAAAACAAATATAAAGCTGACTTTAAATCGCAAGAATATAATAGAGCATGGCTTTAAAATATCAAATGGCTTACTTGATTTTGCTGGTACAAAAGCCGATTTAAGAGAGCAATTAAAAGACAGAGAAAGCACGTTAAGTAATGCTCTTCATGATGCTAAAACCAAAAAACTTCAGCTTGAAAAGCTAAATTTATCACTAACAGAAAATGAAAAAAAATTACAAAACATTCAATCTGACTTAGTAAAACAAGATACTCTGCTAACCAAAGTTCAAGCTGAACTCAACTCATTGAAAAATGATAAACAAGCGATAACTATGGAATTAGCTAATAGAAAAATGGATTTGTTAACACAACAAGAATTAATAATTATAAAAGGAATTGAGCATCAAAAACAAGAACAAGAACAACAACAAAAATTACATCAACTGAAATTAGACATTGAACAAAATGAAGAAAAACTAAAGCAACAAATAAACAAGTTAAAGCAAAAAAGTATCATTATTGAACGCAAGGAACAAAAAATCAGTGGGCAACGTAAACTGTTATATATCACAATTGCTTTTGCCTTAGTTATTTTATTATTGAAGTTTGTGGTTTTAAGAATAAGCAACAGCAGAAAACAAGCCAATAAAGAGCTAGCTCATTTGAATGAGAAACTCTATGAGCTTGCGACAAAAGATGACATGACAAAGTTATTCAATCGTAGACACTTTTTAGAGCTTACACAAAGAGAGCTAAGCCAGCAGCAGCGTACTAAAAGTTTGGGATTTGTATTAATGATAGATATTGATCACTTTAAAAAAGTTAATGACAATTATGGTCATGCTGCAGGTGATCAAGCAATAATCAATGTTGCCAATATCCTCAAAGATAACTTAAGGTTATATGATATTGTTGGCAGGGTCGGCGGTGAAGAGTTTTCTATGTTTTTACCTAATTGTGAAAAAGACATAGCAATACAAATTGCTGAACGTATACGTAACAAAGTAGCTGACTTATCTACTTTATTTAGAAAAAACTCAATAAAATTAACCATTAGTATAGGTTTAACTGCAAGGCAAGAGAATGAAAGTAGCATTGACAGTATGCTACATAGAGCTGATAAGGCACTTTATCAAGCAAAAAATTCAGGCCGAAACAAAGTCGTTTTACTGTAAGGGCTTATATGGACTCCCTAGTTATATCTAAGCAACTAGTGTTGCTGACAATTAGGACAATAAACAGAGCTGCGATTTGACTGCCTAATCTCAAGCAATTTTTCTTTACAATTTAAACAAGCTTGCCCTGCTCGGCCATAGACAAATAGTGATTGAGCAAAATATCCTGGTCGACCATCGGCTTGAGTAAAATCTTTCAAGGTTGTACCACCCTGTTCAATAGCTGCACTAAGTACCTGCTTGATAATATCAGTTAAACGGTTATAACGTTTCTTGCTAATATCACCAGCCTTTGTTGTCGGCAAAATACCTGACAGAAATAATGCTTCGTTAGCATAGATATTACCAACTCCTACAACAATTTGGTTATTCATCAAAAAGGTCTTAATAGGTACTTTTCTATTTTTCGCTTTTGCAAACAAGTAATCATGACAAAAAACATCACTTAATGGCTCTGGCCCCAATTTGTTTAACAGCCCTTGTGTATCTTGATGTTCATCAAACCATAGTACGGCGCCAAATCGTCTGGGGTCATTTAAGCGCAGCACTGTGCCATTAACAAAAACCAATTCAAAGTGGTCATGTTTAGCAACGGGCACTACTTTATCAATAACACGAATAGTGCCTGACATTCCCAAATGTAAAAGCAAGGTTCCGGTATCAAAGCGCAGTAATAAGTACTTAGCACGTCGATCAACCCTGATCACGCTTTGACCAACTAGCTTCTGCACTTCATTAGGGATAGGCCAACGCAATTGCGCATTGCGTACTATCACCTTAGCCACTTCATTGTTTATAACATGAGGGCTTATACCTAAACGGCATACTTCTACTTCTGGTAATTCAGGCATATATACTCATGATACTTCAAATGTTTGTTTCAGGACGCCTGAGCGATTCATGATCAAGGCGCATGTTTTATTAATAGTTATACTTATGTTACCTCAAGATATAGGTACAAGTTGACGATTCATGGCCGCAGGTAATGCTAACCATATTTTTTTCTGCTGGTTATATACTAACAACTGATCGGCTAATGGAAATAGAGTAAATTTTTGCTCCTGCTCAACACCAGCTAAACTTAGTTTTACTTCGACTCCTTCTTGACCATCAACAACAATATCAGCGGCTTGCACTAAACCACTACCTTGCTGCCAAGCAAGCATCACTTGCTCAATTTGTTGATTAGATAAATCAAGTAAAACGCCTTGGCTAGTCATTTGCCATGCTCTAGCAATACGTTCAAACGCTATAGAAGTTTTATTAGGGAGGGCTATAGAAAGCGTTAAAACAACGCTATGCTCCGGTAAAATCAGTTCATCGTTAGTATTGGTACCCTCAGGAAAAAGACGTTCATTAGTGCTATTAATTAACAAAATAATAATCATTACTGAAAATATAATGACATTATTCCATGCTGTTTTAGAGAGTTTCATCATTAAGACTATCTTAAAAAAGTATAATTTACATCATACTGAAATTTTGACATAAAAAAACCCAGTAAAACTGGGCTTTTTATTTGTATAAAGTAAAAATCAATTACTTAATTTTAGCTTCTTTATACATAACGTGCTTACGAGCTTTTGGATCAAATTTTTTGATTTCCATTTTCTCTGGCATAGTCTTTTTATTCTTATCAGTAGTATAAAAATGACCAGTACCGGCACTAGAAACTAAACGAATTTTATCACGCATAATAATCTCCTAGAAAAGTTTTTAAACTTTTTCGCCACGGGCACGGATATCAGTTAATACTGCATCAATACCTTTTTTATCGATAATACGCATTCCTTTCGGAGTTAAACGTAATTTAACGAAACGATTTTCACTCTCTACCCAAAAACGGTGAGATTGAAGGTTTGGTAAGAAACGACGACGAGTCGCGTTTCTTGCGTGAGAACGGTTGTTCCCTACGACTGGTTTCTTGCCTGTTACTTGGCAAACTTTAGACATTTGAGTCACTCCAAAATTAATTTCAGCTCGAGCTATATTTCCCCAAGACCGTCGCCTTAGGATCCTGAAAAAGGTGGCATATTATAGAGAAACTGAATTATGAATACTAGCCCTAAAAGTGAAAAGCTATAAAAAAGGTATATTAATAGTTTTAATTCTTATTAATCAATAAACTACAAAGGATATGGGAAATTAAAACTCACATGACAGGTGATTTTTGGGCGTTTATTATACTTTATAGGTTAATCTGTCGACAAATCAATGCAAAAAACAAATGAATTTAGCCAACATCTGATTCAAATAATTTTTTAATTTGATCTTCTTGTTCTTTATTTGATAGTTCATCGATTAAGATACGAATAATATGAGATTTAGCGAGATCTGCACCTTCAGACAGTGTTTGCAACTGCTCTATAGTATTTTCACTCAACGTAAAAGTAGCTCGCCGAAAAGGCTTCTCTTGCATGCTTACTGCTTTCTTACGTTCAATGAGCAGCTTAGCATCGTGTATTGCTTGTTTGAGATTCATTTTACCATGATTTTCATTACTCACTATTTGCGGTGAACCTTTAGCATAGTTATCCGCATCAGCAATAAATTCATCAATGGTGAATTGCTCTTTTACATTTTCCTTTGAATTAGATCTGTCCTTGTTTTTCTTTAGATCAGTTAAACTCATGGGCATTATCCGGTTTCATTGCCATTAGCTCTTCTGCAATTGCTATCATTTCGGCTGCAGCTTTGCCTTTAGGATCAATTTCAATAACTGACGAACCTTGCTCTTCGCTGTCATCATAAATATTACGATTAAATGTTACGGCATTGAGTACATTAATACCAAATGAACTACAGACCTCTTTTGCTTCTAAAATTCGGCCAGCTTGATTCGGAAGCGATGGACATTGTGTAATAACAAAAGATGCTATCATTTTCGGATTAACCATTTTACAAGTACTAAGCATATCTTCCATATGCGGAACTGTTTTTAAATCGCGTCGTTTAGGTCTAAGTGGAATAATGACATGTTCAGCAACTGACATGGCTGCACGTAATGCCAAGTTATCTTGACCACCACAGTCAACAATTACATAGTCATAATGCTGGCCTAGGCTCAATAAGTCATTTCGAATTTTGCCGTAAAGCTGAATACAATTAATAGCAGGAAGTGATGGGTCACTATTGCGAGCTTGTATCCAATCTGAGGTGGTACGCTGGGGGTCACAGTCAACCATTAATACTATTGCATTCTTATTTCGTGCAAAGTGTACCGCTAAATTCTGCGCTAAACAGCTTTTTCCACTACCGCCTTTTTCGCCACCCACTAATATCATCATATCTATTTCTTCCTAAATACTGCCTAGCCAGCCAAATAACTCAAAATCACTAGATTAAGTATTTATTATAGTCCAATTTTATAAAAACTCTTTTAAGCCACTTTACTTATCTTTGTCTAATACTAAAGCTATCTCAAACCAACCACTATCTTGCTTAATACAACGTAAAACTTTGCCAAATAATTTCTGGGTGTTAGCGTCAGCTGATTTGAAAACCACGGTAACTGCGGTTTGCACTGGCAAAACGATGTCACAATCAAGTTTCAAACCACCACGAGCAAAATCTAAACAAATAATTTTCTTGGTTCTTTCCTGACCATTTTCGTCAGTCCACCTAATATCTACTAATTCTTTTTCCATATCTAGACGAAAAGAACCGCGACGTTCCAAGTCACTATCACTACTATCGTTCATCAGAGGATCCTATTGCTTTTCATAATAACTTAAAAGTAACTGGCATTGAGCAATTTATCAAGCTATATCATGCTGTTTGATGTGGATTAACTATAAAAAATTTCACCGTGCTCTGCAAATGAGTAACATTGATGCCCTGCAATTATCATATGGTCTAACACTTTCACATCAATAAGCTGTAATGCCTGCTCAAGTTTTTGAGTAATATGTTTATCAGCAATACTTGCTTCTGCAATACCTGAAGGATGATTATGCGCTAAGATAACCGCTGCCGAATGATGTGTTAACGCCTGCTCTACTACGACTCTTGGATACACTGTAGCTGCATTTAGTGTACCAAAAAATAAACGTTCAAATTTCAATACTTGGTGCTGATTATCTAAAAAAAGCACCGCAAACACCTCTCGAGTTTCATTACGAAGTTCACTAATTAAGTAATCTCGAGTTGCTTGTGATGAGGTTAGTGCACTACCTTGTTGAACTAATTGTTCAGCCAAATAGCGTTTGGACATTTCTAAACAAGCTTGAAGTTGCACATATTTAGCACTACCTAAACCATGATGTTGGCAAAACTCCTTCTGATTGGCACGAAAAACGTTGGCTAAACTGCCAAAATTCAACAATAACTTTCTCGATAAATCAACAACATTACAACCTTTCACCCCTGTTCTTAAAAAAATGGCTAATAGCTCCGCATCACTTAAACTAGCAGATCCAAGTGTCAGTAACTTTTCTCTGGGGCGCTCTGCACTTGGCCAATTTTTTAACGTTTGTTCATTTAATTCACATTCCTGTGCTATTTCTACTTTACACATAGCTGCTTCCTTGCTGTTTTTATTGGTGATTATTTTTCAACTCTTTTTTCAAATAGAGCGAATAAATGCTATCGTACTAACAATATTTATAAGTTTAAGATTAGCAGATTATGCAAATTCTTCAGGACAAAAAAATTGTTCTCGGTATCAGTGGTGGTATTGCCGCTTATAAAATCCCTGAATTAGTACGTCGACTAAAAGATCAAGGCGCTGACATTCGTGTTGTAATGACCGAGGGTGCAAAGGCATTTATTACACCACTTACTCTACAAGCTGTATCAGGTAATGCTGTTGCTGACAGCTTGCTTGATACTCAAGCAGAATTAGCAATGGGACACATCGAATTAGCAAAATGGGCTGATTTAATCATCATTGCACCTGCAACTGCTGATATTATTGCCCGAATTACCGCAGGTATGGCAAATGATTTACTCACTACGTTGTGCTTAGCAACAAGCGCTCCGATCGCACTTACTCCCGCTATGAATCAACAAATGTGGCACGCGTTAGCGACTCAAGCCAATATAAGCACACTTAATGAACGTGGTTACCTGATATGGGGCCCCGGCAGTGGTGAGCAAGCCTGTGGCGATATTGGTTTAGGACGCATGTTAGAAGTAGATGAATTAGTCACTTTAAGTAGCGATTATTTTGCAGATAAATACTTGCAAGGCCAACATTGGGTGATTACAGCGGGCCCAACACGGGAAGCGATAGATCCCGTTCGTTATATTTCAAATCACAGCTCTGGTAAAATGGGATATGCCATAGCACATGCCGCTTTACGTGCTGGAGCCAAAGTCACATTAATTTCAGGACCAGTAACCATTAACGCGCCTGTTGGTTGTCAATTAATATCGGTTAACAGCGCTGAAGAAATGCATCAACAAGCATTAAATTTTGCCCCGAAAAGCACGACCTTTGTGGCTTGTGCAGCGGTTGCTGATTATCGTGTAGCAAATATAGCAACCCAGAAGATTAAAAAAACTAATGACGCTATGCAACTTGAACTTGTAAGGAATCACGATATTGTTGCTGATGTTGCCAATTTAGTTGATAAGCCATTTATGGTTGGATTTGCCGCCGAAACTCAAAATATAGAACATTATGCTCGAGGTAAATTAATGCGGAAAAATTTAGACCTAATAGCCGCCAATGATGTTGCAAAATCAGGCCAAGGTTTTAACAGTGATGATAATGCATTAATGTTATATAGTGCGATTGATAAAACAGAAATCCCTTTAGCCAATAAGCAAATTATCGCGCAGAAATTAGTCTCTTTAATTAATCAACATTATTTAGCGAAGAAAAGTTGAGCTAAAAGAGATAGATAATTCAGTGTTTAAACAAGTAATACCTAACAACAAAAACAAACAATAGAGAACATCTTACTATGTCAGTTAGCCCTAAAAGCACGCAAAAAATTAGTCGCAAACAACAAATATTAGAGTGCTTAGCGCTGATGTTGCAATCGAGTCCTGGTGAACGTATTACTACAGCTAAACTCGCTGCAGAAGTCGGCGTATCAGAGGCTGCTCTATATCGACACTTTCCTTCAAAGGCTCGAATGTTTGAAGGATTAATTGACTTTATTGAAGAGTCTGTTTTTTCTCGAATTAATTTAATCTTATCTGATCACAAAGAAACTTTAGTTCGCTGCCATCATGTGTTGCATGTGCTATTAGTATTTGCTGAGCGCAATCCAGGTATGTGCCGTATATTATCTGGTGATGCGCTAATGGGAGAAAATGAACGTTTACGCGTTAGAGTTCACCAGTTTTTTGAAAAACTTGAATCACAATTTAAACAAATATTGCGCGAACGCAAATTGCGTGAAGGCAAGACATTTACCATTAATGAGCAAGCCCTTGCTAATATTTTGGTTGCCTTTGCTGAAGGAAAAATCAGTCAATATGTACGCTCTGGTTTTGATAAGAAGCCTAGCAGCGACTTTAATGAACAATGGCAATTTTTAATGGCAAGTAAATAAAGAGCAATAAAGGAAAAACCATGGCAACATTATCACAACTTAAACCTACCCGTTTATGGCAATTATTCGAAAAAATTTGTAGCATTCCTCATCCGTCAAAACACGAACAGAAAATATCAGCTTGGATACAAAGTTGGGCGAAAGAACTTGGTTTATCAATTAAGGAAGATGAAGTAGGTAATTTATTTATCAAAAAACCTGCAACTGTAGGTATGGAAGATCGCCAAGGCATTATTTTACAAGCTCATATGGATATGGTGCCACAAAAAAATAATGATACACAACACGACTTTTTAACTGATGCTATCAAACCCTATATTATTGAAAGTGGTGAATGGGTTACCGCACAAGGCACTACATTAGGCGCTGACAATGGCGTTGGTTTAGCGTCAGCTTTAGCTATTTTGGCTAGTGATGATATTGTTCATGGCCCGTTAGAAGTGCTAGTAACCATTGACGAAGAAGCGGGCATGTCTGGCGCTTTTGGTCTTGAAGCTGGCTGGTTAGAAGGCGACATTTTAATTAATACAGACTCAGAGCAAGAAGGTGAAGTCTATATGGGCTGTGCTGGCGGCATTGACGGCTCCGCAACATTTAACTTGGCCTTTGATAATGTGCCTGCAAACAGCCAAGCATTTAATTTATCTATTTCTGGTTTAAAAGGTGGTCATTCTGGTGTTGATATTCATACCGGTCGAGCGAATGCTAATAAGCTGTTAGTACGCTTTTTACTCAATGCGAGTAATAATTTTGATATTCGCTTAACTGAATTCAATGGTGGCAGCTTACGAAATGCTATTCCTCGTGAAGCTAATGCTAGCTTTGTCGTTGCCAAAGACCAAATTGAGCCGTTACAAGCTGCTTTAGCTTTATATTTATCAACCATCAGAACCAACTTAAGCGCTATTGAAACTGACCTTGATATGCTGTTAATTTCACCCGAAGAGTTTGAGCAATGTTGGGATAGAGTGACCCAAAGCAATATTTTACGTGCTCTTAATGCCTGTCCTAATGGCGTTATACGCATGAGTGATGATATTGAAGGCATAGTTGAAACTTCATTAAACCTTGGCGTAATTCATACCCGTGGCAAAAAACTTAATGCTTTAGTGCTTATTCGCAGTTTGCATGATGATGGCAGCTTAGAAGCTCAACGCACGGTGCAATCAGTTTTTGAATTAGCCGATGCAAACATTGAATTTAGTGGCGCATACCCTGGTTGGAAGCCTAACCCTGACTCAGCCATAATGAAAACTGTTAGCAATACTTATCAAGAATTATTCGATAAAGTGCCTGCCGTTATGGTGATTCATGCCGGTTTAGAATGTGGTTTATTTAAAACTGCTTATCCGCATTGGGACATGGTTTCAATAGGGCCAACCATTAAATTTCCGCACTCTCCTGATGAGAAAATTGAAATTTCTACTGTTGATCAATATTGGCAATTGCTGACTGCTGTACTAGCAAAAGCACCGAAAAAATAAAAATCCTAATGAGTGACTGTTGATCATAAAAATTCAACAGTCACATTTTCCACGCCAATTATTGTTCCGCAACCCCCTAGAACATGACTTTCTGTAATTTCAAATAAACATTAACAAGAGTGATTGTCATTTAGTGTATTTATACTGACTTTTAAACTAAGTTTTCTAACTAAAATTGCCACTTATACTCCATTATTTGTCGCTATAACTATTATTTCAACTCATCAAAAAAGTAAAATTGGTCATTAGCCATTTTTCCGTTAGAATAGAGAACTTACTTGTATAGGAAGTTTTCTATGATTCAGCCTCAAAAAATAATAATTGCTGATGATCACCCTTTGTTTAGACAGGCGCTATTGGGGACATTGAAGAATAAATTAAGCCAAACTCAGTGGCTTGAAGCACAAACTATCGCCGAACTAGAACAACAACTCCAGAATAATAATGATAGTGATTTATTGTTATTAGATTTAAATATTCCTGGCGCTCATGGTTTTAGCACACTAATCCATGTTCGAAACCACTTTCCACAAATACCTGTTGTCGTTGTTTCAGCCCACGAAGACCACAATACGATTGGCAAAGCAATGGAACATGGTGCAGCGGGGTTTGTTCCAAAATCAACACCTGTTGATGATATTTTCACCGCAATCATGAGCGTTTTATCCGGTGAAATTTGGTTACCCAAGTCATTTCAAGGCACTTCAGGAAATGTTGAATATACTGATATTGCTGACCGAGTAGCCAGTTTAACTCAACAACAGTATCGAATTTTATTGATGTTTGCTCAAGGCTTACTCAATAAACAGATTGCCTATGATCTTAATGTTTCAGAAGCGACTATAAAAGCCCACGCTACTGCGATATTTCGTAAGCTAGATGTTCGTAATCGAACTCAAGCGGTTATTGCTATTGCTAAGCTAGATTTAAGCGAAACAAGTTTTGACTAAGTAAAGTAACGAGTTGCGAAGACATTATTTTCACTTCTTAACTCGTAACTTAACACCCGAAACTTATTTTCTTAATCCCCGTAATCCACCTGTAACTTCTGCGCTAACTTAGCACTCATCATGGCCCTAAGCGCAGCTGGTTTTACTAATTTTCGCATAAAACCTACATCGGCATTTTTTGCTTTATCTTCAATACCGCTTTCGGTCGTTGCCGTTATCAATATTGCCGGAATATAATGATTACACTCTCTGCGCATATCAGCGATTAAAGTTAAACCATCAGCTTGCTCTCCTTCGGGTAAACTTGCATGGTAACCTAGTTGATAATCGACTAATAAAATATCTATATCACTTTGATGGTTAGCAAACTCAACCAATGCCGTTTCTCGAGAATCTGCAGCTAGGATATTACAATGCCATGCTGACAGTAGCTCAACCATACCACTTAATACATCAGGATCATTATCAATACACAATACGGTAATGTCCTTTAAACCCATATTTTTAACGGGTGTAAATAACTGTGGTTTTGCAATTAATTGATTCGCTTTCTCAACTGAAATAGAAAATTTACAGCCTTGCATTTCTCTAGACTGTAAACTTAATGAATGACCTAATAATTGCACTAGTGATTGGGTGATATTCAATCCTAATCCTAAACCTCTGCATGACTGGCTTGTAGGGGTGTCCAGTTGAGTGAATTGCTCAAAAACTAAACCTTGTTTTTCTAATGGAATGCCCGGGCCATTATCAAGAATTTGAATAGTAACTTGATCATCAAATACTCTAGCGCCTAATAGCACTTTACCTGGGCTGGCATACCTGAATGCATTACCCACTAAATTTTGAATGATACGTCTGAGGAGATGTTGATCAGATTTCACCCATGCTTTAGTCGCGACTAGTCTAAACTCAATATTTTGTTCAACAGCTAAAGCGGCAAATTCTTGCTCTAAGTCATCAAACAATTCACTTAAAGAAAAGGCTTCAATGTGTGGCTTAATATTTCCACTCTCTAAGCGAGCAATTTCTGATAGATCTGCCAATAAATCATTAGCTGCTCTGAGGGATTTATCAATATTATCAACTTGTCTTTGCTGCTCTGGGTTCAAGCCTTTTTGTTCGGTTAATGCTGAAGTAAATAAACGCGCAGCTTCTAAAGGTTGCATTAAATCATGGCTACAAGCTTTCAAATACTGACTCTTTTTAATATGTGCTTGCTCAGCCTTCTCATGGGCTTTGGCTAGTGCTTCATTGGTTTTTGCTAACGTTAATGTTCGTTCATAGACTCGTGTTTCTAGATCTAAGTTAGCCTCTTTTAATACCTGTTCGGCTTGGCGATAAGCGGTGATATCTGAAAACAGCATAACAAAACCACCGCCAGGTAATGGATTGCCTTCAATAAGAATGGTTTGACCATTAGCTTGCTGTCTTTCCGAGCTATGAGGGCTTCCTTTACGTAAATATTCAAGCCGTCTAAAGACTTGGTTATCAATATCACCCGCACCACATAAACCACGCTTAACATTATGGCGAATTAAAGCCTCCACAGGGCTGCCTACACTGACAAGCTCTGCAGGGTAATCAAATAAATCTAAATATTTTTTATTCCACGCCACCAACTTTAGATCTTCATCAACAATAGAAATACCTTCACTGGCATTCTCTATCGCACTTTGTAATAAGTTTTGGGAAAACGCTTGTTTCTGACTTGAAGCATCTTCTACTAATACCGCCAATTCATCTAAAGCAATATCTCGACCATCAAGTGCTGAAGATAGCACTAAACGAGCTGAAGATGCCCCCATAACCATAGCCAAAGTGTTTTCAGTGTGTTGCAGCAATAGTTGGTTGTAAGTGGCATTACCTAGCTGTTTTTTATCATTTGAAGACTGAAACAAACTAAAACTTGATTTTGCCTTATCTTCACCAACAAAGCGCGAGGCAAGCAACTCTAATTCACTAACATCTAATTGACGTTTCTTTTCCACTTTCAATAATGTTGGAGATTGCCACTCTAGAAACAATGAAGCTTGTACTCGCTCTTGCACACTTTGACGACTAATTTGTGACAGTGCCCACATTACAATAATATTAGCCCCTAAACTAAAGAGTGTTGCTGTCGATTTCGCTGGCAAAAGACCTTCAGCAAAAGGTGAGGGATATAAACCGAATTGGGGAATAAAATTCAAACTTAACCACAGAATAAAGCCAACTAAAATGCCGGCATAAACCCCCACTAAACTAGCGCGTCGCCAATAGAAAGCAACAACAAGTGCAGGTGTGAGTTGTGCAAAAGCGCCAAAGGCTACTTCTCCTGATGAAGCTAACGTATCTGGTGATGCCATGATAAAAACGCCATAACCAGACATAATAACAAACAATATTAATAGCTTGCGGATATTAAGTAAACGTTGCCTAAAATTATCATAATTGGTTTGTGCTACTTTTTGTCGACGATAAAGCAGAGGGAAAACGATTTCATTACTCAGCATGGTGCTTAAAGCAATGGCAGAAATAATCACCATAGAGCTAGCCGCAGAGACGGCTCCAAGAAAAGTAAATAGCGTTAGCCAAGTTTGACCAGTAATGCCGGGTAAGAACAATACATAAGCATCAGAGGGTACGGTATCACCCAATAATAACTGTCCCGCTAATCCTAAAGGTGCAGCAAAAAAAGCAAAAACTAAAATATAAAGGGGAAAGACTCGTCTACCTAGCCAGGTGTCTTTTTTATCTTTTAATTCAACAACCATTACTTGGAATTGTCTTGGCAAAGATAAAAATGCTGCCATCACAATCACTAACATTGCCAACATTGAACTGACATTGCCTACATTCATTTGCTGGTCAAGCTTTAAACTTGCATTTGATTGCTGCCAAATATCAAGAGGCGAATCAAACAAAGAAAAACACACAAATAAACTTACCGCTAAAAACGCAATAATTTTTATCAAAGATTCAAATGCAATGGCTAGCATTACACCGGGATGACGCTCGGTAACATCAATGTTGCGAATACCAAATAAAATAGTAAAACCTGTCAGCACGATACTTACGACTAAACCAATGTGCCAACTGCTAAAACTTTGATCTTCTTGTAATTGTTGAAAGGTATACACCATCGCTTTTAGTTGTAGTGCAATATAGGGCATGGAGCCAACAAAGGCGACTACGGTAACCATGATGGCAAGATTATGTGATTTACCAAAACGCGCAGCCAATAAATCAGCAATAGAAGTTAAGTTTAGCTTTAAGCTTATGCGGATAATGCGCTGTATAAACGGCCAAGCAAATACAAAGAGAATGATAGGTCCGAGATAAATGGGAATATGTGATAAAAAGTTAGTGGCCGCCTGCCCAGTAGTTCCTAGAAAACTCCATGACGTACAATATACACCGAGAGTTAAGGCGTAAATAATGCCTTGGCTTTTTTTGGCCAATTGGTGACGATATTTATCCCCTAGATAGGCAATTATAAACAATAAGCCAATATAAATTATGCTAATACTAACTAATTGCCAGTTGGGGAACATTACGCCTCTCTACTATTGAGGATAGAATTAATTCTACCCTGCATTAAGTTTACACTTTACCAATATATCTAATAAGTTACATCTGAATAAATACGACTTTTAGCTAATTCGTTATTAAATATTCAAGTATTAAAAGAAAAACTTTGCTAGACTTCGCCGCGAACCAAGGAGTGCGGTTTTATTTATTCACTGTCAACGTGAGTTAAATAAATAACTGCTGAGATGTTGATGATATCAACAAACCCTTTGAACCTGGACGGGAATTAGTCACTAATTTAACCTTAGCGATTAATATAACCGGCGTAGGAATGGTTAGTGATGACATCACAATCTACCCAAGATAACCTCCCAGTGCCGGATCCCATAGTATAACTTGATTTAATACTTATGAGATCTTTATGAATTTTACCAAATCTACTGTTGCTTTAGCCGTGTCTTCGATATTGCTTTCTGCATCATTTATTAGTTTGAATGCTAGTGCCTTTGAAGAAAAAAATGTAATTGCTTCTGACGTTGAAGTGATTACTGTTACAAGTGACTTTCGCCAACAAAATTTATTAAAAACGCCTGCTTCTCTTTCAGTGTTAACAGACATTGAAATAAAGCAACGCAATGCCCAACATCTTGAAGAGCTTGCAGCGATTAGCCCTAATGTTAATTTTGCTAGCGGATCTCAACGTGCCCGCTATTATCAAATCCGTGGCATTGGTGAACGCAGCCAGTTTCAAGAGCCAATTAATCCATCTGTTGGCATGATTATCGATGGTGTTGATTTCACCGGCATTGGCAGTATTGCTAATCTTTTTGATGTGCAGCAAGCAGAAATCTTTCGCGGCCCTCAAGGTACACGTTTTGGTGCCAATGCCCTAGCAGGCATGATCAACATTACCACCAATGCACCCACAGATGAATTTGAAGGCGCGCTTAAAGTAGACGCAGGGAATTACCACAGTTACGGCTTAGGCTTAGCACTTTCAGGCCCTGCTTCAAACACGGTTAATTATCGGTTGGCGGCCAATAAATACCAAAGCGATGGTTTCATTGAAAACACCTACCTTAATAAAAGTGATACCAACAATAGAGATGAAACTAGTCTTAGAGGTAAGTTATCAATTCAAGCAAGCAAAAATTTAGCGATAGATTTATCGGCTTTTTATTTTGATTTTGACAATGGCTACGATGCCTTTTCATTAGACAATACTCGGGAAACGTTATCTGATCAACCGGGCGTTGACCAACAAGAAACGAGCGCCTTGGCCGCTAAATTTACATACCAAGGGTTTGAAAATTTCACCCTAGTAACTTTATTAAGCCATGCTGATGCTGAGCTTGCTTATGGCTATGATGAAGATTGGGCTTATGTAGGTATTTCAGACCCAGAAATTATTGAAAATCCAGATTTTGCCTATTGGGAGTATTCATCAACTGATTATTATTTCCGTGAAAAATCAACCCAAACAATTGAGTTAAGAGCGTTATCAAATTCAGCTAGTAGATTATTCAATAACACAACCGATTGGGTTGCGGGTATTTACTTTAAGCAAGATGATGAAGACTTACAACGTCAATATACTTATTTAGACAGCGACTTCACTTCAACTTTCAATACACAATCAACTGCGGTTTATGGTCAACTTGATAGTCAATTAAATACCAAATGGTCTTTAACAACTGGCCTTCGTATTGAACAGCGTAGCGCTGACTATATTAATTCAGATGATTTTAATGACAACATTGACGATACGATGGTTGGTGGTAAATTAGTACTTAGTTATCAACAAAATGATGATACTTTATGGTATGGCTCAATAAATCGCGGCTATAAAGCAGGAGGCGCAAATACCAACGGCAGCTTACCTGGTGATTTACGCACCTTTGAGCCTGAGTATTTACTTAACTTCGAGTTGGGCTATAAAGTTTCTTTACTTGATGATGCAGCCTTTATCCGCAGTGCAGTTTTTTACATGGACAGAACAGATGTTCAGGTGAAAAGCTCTAAAACAGTTGTGCGTGATGATGGAAGCTCAGAATTTATTTCCTACCTTGGCAATGCTGCAACAGGCTCAAATATGGGTATTGAGGTTGAAGCTAATTGGCAAGTTAACGAGTTATTTGAGCTTTATGGCTCTTTAGGTTTACTCGATACAGAATTTAATGATTTCATAAATGCCGAAGGTGAATCACTAAGCGGCAGAGAGCAAGCCCATGCACCTAATTATCAATTTAATGTTGGTGTAAATATTCAGCCAAATGAATACTGGTTAATTAACCTTTCTATTGACGGCAAAGATGAGTTTTATTTCTCTGATAGCCATAATAAAAAGTCTGAATCTGTTGCGCTTGTTAACACTTCTGTCAGTTATTTAAATGACAATTATCAAGTTAAGCTTTGGGCACGTAATTTAACCGATGAAAACTATGCGAACCGTGGTTTTTATTTTGGTAATGACCCAAGAGATGGTTATACTGCCAAACAATATACGCAACTGTCTGAACCCTTGGTTTTTGGTGTAACCTTAGATTACCAATTTTAGTCTGCTTGATAAAATAGGTGGGCTTGGTTTTTTGCCCACCCATAAACTACTAATAGGACCTTTATGAAAATATCTATCGAATTAAGCTTATACCCATTAGCCATAGACAATTTCAAAGATGAGATTTGGGCGTTTATCAAACGCCTTCGCAAGGTTGATGGTTTAACCGTCGTTACCAACGGCATGAGCACTCAAGTGTTTGGTGAGTATGATTTAGCCGTGAGTAACGTTATGGCTGAAATCAAGCATGTTCATAGTACAACCGGTGCCGCAGTTTTTGTTTGCAAGTTTATCAATGGTGACCGCTCACAACCTGAAGCGATGAGCTAATGACTGAATTGTTTACTAGCTTTAGTGACTATGCCATTAATTTACCTTGGCTTGAACTTGTTGCTATGCTGTTAGCACTTGCCTATGTTTTATGGGCAGCCGTTGGCTCAATTTGGTGTTGGCCTGCAGCATTTATCAGCACCGCGCTATACACCTACATTTTTTATGATGTATTACTGCTCATGGAAAGTGCACTTAATATCTATTACTTGGTAATGGCAGTTTACGGCTACCGGATTTGGCAAAAAGATGCTGCAAAAAACAATGAACAAAGTTCCTTAACTTTAGCCATTGTTTCTTGGCCGCAGAGCATCCACGTCAAAGCCTGTCTGATATTAACGGTAATTTCTCTGATTTTGGGCTATCTAATGGCAAATCACACCCCAGCCGACTTCCCTTATATTGATACTTTCACAACTGTTTTTGCAATATTTGCCACATATTTAGTCACTCAAAAAGTGCTAGAGAATTGGCTTTATTGGTTAGTGATTGATACTGCATCTATTTATTTATATCTTGCAAAAGGTTTGACACCAACCGTTATATTATTTTGCATTTATATCATTATCGCTACTTTTGGTTATTTCAAATGGCAAAGCTTGTATAGAAATAATCAAATAGACGTAAAACAAACGGTTAATGGTTGAATACTATGGTTCAGGCATTAAATTCGTTAGCTTGCTTTAATCATATTGAAACTATTACGCCAATTGTCGCTGGACTAAGTAGCCACTGTTATCAAGTGTACGCTGATAATAAAAGATTCTTTGCCAAGAAAATAACCAGCCCTAACGAATCTACGTTAAGCATACATGCCGCTTCGCTAAATATTAGCCCTAAGGTCATTTATCATGATAAGCACTGGCTTGTCACACAGTTTATTGATGGAAAAAATTTATCCTTATCTCAGCACACTTTTGATGAAAAAATATTAATTGCTACTAAACTGATGGCGCAATGTCATCAAATAGTAGCAAAACCTACTGAGCTTGCACCAAAATCCATAGCCCATGCGCTCATTAACAAAATGCATTTATCAAAAATGCAAGAAACTGAATTACTGCAAATTACTAGTCAGCTAACCTCGCAGCTAGAACACACAACTAACCTTGTTTGCTGCCATGGCGATTTAAACTTTAGCAATATATTGTATTCTTTAAAAAAAGAGGCTCACTTAGTAGATTATGAATGCGGATGTTCCGCGCCAGTAGAATATGATTTAGCTATGTTTATCGCTGTGAACAATTTTGCAAAAGATAAGATTACAACTATTATTGAGCTCTACAAAGCGCATTCTTTTGCTGATATTGATCTGCCGTTATTAAATCACTATTTACTATTTTGTTATTTTATCAACGGCTTATGGTATATGGATGCTTACAACAAAACAGACCTTTCAAAGTTTGCATGTCTAGCTAATCAACAATGGCAAAAAAGTAGCTTGAACAATATCAAAATATTTATTGCTGATTAACTTCACTCAAAGAAGTCCGATGAAAATATTGCAAAGATGCCTTAGTTCTAGTAATTTAATTGCAATTCTAATCACAAAAACAATAAACATAGGATTTTATTCATGTCAGTTGAAACTATTTACAAAGTCGCTTTACATCCCTTTATCAACGAGTCTATTGCAAGCCTTAAGGCAATGACTCACCTCTCAGGCTCTTCTGCCGATGCCTTTATGGACCAAGTGGATGACTTTCGTTTCAAAGGTTATGCCGTTTGTTCAGAAGTGACTGGTTGTATTAATGGCGTAATAATGATGCATCATTACCCTGAGACTGCTATTGCGATAGGTAATTCTGTTTGTGAAACCATGTTTGATGAAAAATATGACTATACACAAATGAACGATGAATTAAGTAATGCTTTAGCTGAGTGGGGCAATACTATTGTTGGCCGTTCTACTGATTTATTGAGTCGCCATAATTTAGAGTTCAACTTTTCTAGCCCTTACTTTGTTCATAACTTTGATGATATGGAAAAGTACTTAGATGGTGTAAAAGAAATAGTTACCGTACCAATTACCGTAGAAGGGGTTGGTCGTTATTATTTCAACCTATTAGTACGTGATGTTAATTTTCAAACTAGCGGCGCTAAACGCGAGGAAAGTATTGGCATTGCCAACCCTCATAACAAACCTTTACTAGCAGACAGTAAAATACTACTCGTTGATGATAGTGGTATGATACGAAAAGCATTAAAACGATTTTTAAATCAATTAGGCTACAACAATATTGTTGAAGCTGATGATGGGTCAACGGCAGTAGCCATGGTAGAAAGTGAAGCTCCTGACTTTATGTTTATGGATGTTGTTATGGGTGAAATGAACGGTGATGAAGCATTAAAAACTATTCGTGAGAATGGACATGATGTGCCGGTGGTTATGCTGTCTTCAGTCACCGACCAAGCTTTAGTTAATCAATGTGAAGAAAGCGGTGTTTCTGGTTTTATCTTTAAACCTATTCAAGCTGACAGTGGTGCTGAAATAATCAAATCCTATTTAAAAATAGCTTAAAGTAAATACGGTAATGAGCAAAGTTTCTACACTTTGCTTTTTACCGAAATACAAAGCTTAGTATCAGCAACAAATGTGTTAATTAAATAGTCTTACACCGTTATCTGAAATAACCTTTTTCTTTCTCTTCCATTAACCGTAAATAATGTTGTAAATTTTTTATCTCTGTTAATTCGAACTTCTCATTCACAGTTTTGCACTGAATTATGCGATCTAAACGAAATTCTCGATAATCATGACGCAAGCAACAATAAGCAACTACAGTCCACTTTGCTCCCCAAAAAACCAACCCCAACGGTTCTATAGTGCGCTTTGATACCGCTTCTTTTGCATCAGAATATTCAATAACAAGCAGATAATTATTTGATATAGCCTCCCTTACTTCATGGCTTAACTCAACCTTTTTTACATCCCTAAAATAATCAGGAATAACAAAAGTTGAGTGCTCACTTTCCTTTTTTAACTTATCTGGCAATATAGCTGTTATTTTATCTACCGCTGAACTAGCGCCTTTTGCCAATGAGTTATCTGCCCATGATTGCACCATTTTAGAACCCACAAGCAAGGCAAGTAATTCTTCACTGGTAAACATTAATGGAGGTAATTCGAATTTAGTATCCAACAAGTAGCCTACTCCGGCCTCTCCTTCAATTGGAACGCCAGAAAGAATTAACGCTTGAATATCTCGATAAATAGTTCGATCAGACACTTCTAACATTTCAGCTAGTCGGTTAGCTGTAATGGCAAGACGACGACCTCTCAATAAAGTGATTAATTGAAAAAGTCGTTCCGCCTTACGCATATTTAATTCCTAGAAATAGTGTAGATATAAATTAGCCTTCACAGCCTTGAGATGCTATCACTTTTACGTGCTCAAGTTGAACACTTTCTTTGTCGATGTTTTGAGCAAACATTTGGCATAAAGGTGATGAGTAAAACGCTTGCTGGGCTTTTTTAGCAAGAGCCATATCTTGCCAATAAACAATATCTACATATGAAGCATCTTCTTTTTCACATAAAGTACGATACAACAATCCCTCTTGCTCTTTTAAAAAGCTTTCCATTTGTTCGTTTGATGCGATAAAGTCTTGATGAGTAGTGCCGTTCGCTAGTTTAAAGTTTACAATTTCGACTACGTTTGACATGTTTTTTCCTTTTTTAAGTTGAGTAAATAACAAAACTAAGGATAAAACAGCCCTACTGACAACGTGGTGTCAGTAGAGAAAAATTAATGAGGAATTTTATTTCGTCGTTTGGGTATAAAACTCAGAGATATACTGACCACCCTTGATTTTAGCGATTAAACGTAATTTATAACTATCCCCTTTATTACTCACCAAGTTGCGTAATTCAGTCTTACTACGCCAATAGTAAGGGCTTTTTTGCATACCTAATGGATAAGATGTCATCTTGTCTGATTTATCCACCAAGAAAAGCGTTGCACTATCTAGCGGAAAGGTAGAGTTAACTTCAGTAACACCACCTTCATCAGAAATATTCACCTTAAAATCGCCTGATTTAAGTACACAACTTTGATTAATTATATCGCAGTGCCCTTCTGGTACTAATTGAACTATTTTTGTTTTCGCAGCTTCATTTTCATTGTAAAAGTCGGCGCCAATATAACCTAAAATAGCAAGAAAGGGAGCAACCATAAAAGCGACTTTGAGGTGTTTATTCATATTAATATCTTCTTATTTAATTATTCTTATAATACAACTACAGTCAATTTAACAGAAAAGGCTAGGCGACTCTTTAAAAAATTGTCGTCTAGCCTTTTATTTATTTAAATTTTTCCTCGAAACTTGACACCCAAGTATCGAAGTCATTTAATCCTAGTGAGCGTGTGCTGCACTAGCTTTTCCTGGTAAGCGCATATGGTCAACCATATCTTGAATATGCGCAGGAGCAGGACCAGTTGCTTTAAGTACAGCGAAAGCTACACCGAAGTTAACTAATGCACCAACCGCACCAAATGCATTTGGAGAAATACCCATAAACCAGTTAGGTTCCATGCCACCTAGGAATGAAGTACCAGGGATAAACATAATGCCTTTGTGTTGGAACACGTACAACATTGTGATACCGATACCTGAGCACATGCCTGCAATTGCCGCTGTGCCACTCATTTTTCTAGAGAATATACCCATCATTAATGCCGGGAAGATACTTGAAGCTGCTAAACCAAAGGCTAACGCCACCGTACCTGCGGCAAACCCTGGCGGATTCAGCCCTAAGTAACCGGAAACTATGATTGCTATTGTCATAACAATTCGCCCCGCTAACAGTTCGTTTTTCTCAGACAAGTCAGGCGTTAACACCCCTTTCATTAAATCATGAGATATGGATGAGGATATCGCTAACAATAAACCTGCGGCTGTTGACAGTGCTGCAGCTAGACCACCTGCGGCAACTAAGGCAATTACCCAGTTTGGTAAGTTTGCAATAGCAGGGTTAGCTAGTACCATAATGTCACGGTCAACTTTAACCATTTCATTTGTTGTTTTATCAGCAGTGTATTGAATCTTACCGTCGCCATTTTTGTCTTCATACTTTAATAGACCAGTTTTTTCCCAATCTTTAAACCATTGTGGACGCTCAGCATACTCAAGATTTTGACCTGCTGCAGGTTCAATAGTATTCATCAAATTAAGGCGAGCCATTGCACCAACTGCCGGAGCAACAGTGTAAAGCAAACCGATGAAAACAAGCGCATAACCTGCTGATTGACGTGCCGCTTGTACTGAAGGAACAGTAAAGAAGCGCATAATAACATGAGGAAGACCCGCAGTACCAATCATCAGAGACATAGTATATGCGAACATATTCAATGTGCCGCCTAAGTTAGCTGTGGTGTACTCTTTGAAACCAAGATCAGTCACAACCATATCTAATTTATCAAGCAAGTAAACACCACTGCCATCAGCAAGTGTACTACCTAAACCTAATTGTGGAATTGGGTTACCCGTTAATTGTAGTGAAATGAATACCGCTGGAATAGTGTAAGCAAAGATCATTACTACATACTGCGCGATTTGCGTATAAGTAATACCTTTCATGCCACCCATTACTGCATATACCCAAACAACAAACATACCAATGTATAAACCATTGTCATATTCAACTTCTAAGAAGCGAGAGAAAGCAACACCGACACCTTTCATTTGGCCGATGATATAAGTTAATGAGGCAATAATTAAACAAACTACCGCAACAATACGCGCTCCTTTAGAGTAATATCTATCAGAAATAAACTCAGGAACAGTAAATTTACCATGCTTACGCATGTAAGGTGCTAGTAGCATGGCTAGTAATACGTAACCACCTGTCCAACCCATTAAGAAAACTGAGCCACCGTAACCTAAGAAAGCAATTAAACCTGCCATTGAAATGAATGACGCTGCACTCATCCAATCGGCACCAATTGCCATACCGTTTTGCATTG
>Ga0209184_1000552_pt1 | contig 37364 bp, 26 predicted proteins | sample EN8Hudsemesocosm_2_FD_184627 | JGI IMG/M metagenome (GOLD analysis project Ga0209184, IMG submission 184627) | Methane-oxidizing microbial communities from mesocosms in the Hudson Canyon - EN8C Hudson Canyon (SPAdes) (version 2) | ecosystem: Environmental > Aquatic > Marine > Cold seeps | place... | reverse complement strand
TTTTTTAATGTGTATACCAAATCGGTGAACAATACACACGATCTTTAAATGTTGCAGGATGATTAGTGTCCTATGCTATTAAATCAGATCATAACACCAGTTCTTATAACAATTGAATCAAGTTAAGATTTAAATTTAACCAGAGTATTAATTACCCTGTCGGCAAATTTGCCATAAGGTGGCGCCAAAAATTTCATGCTAGTGAAACTTGCTTGATAAAAAACAGGACGCAGCTTTGAAAAGGTTAAAAAACCTTCATACCCATGATAATGCCCCATGCCACTAGGACCAACCCCGCCAAATGGCAAATCATGTTGCCCAACATGAAACAAGGCATCATTAACCGAAACACCACCTGACATGATGCGCTCAATATATAGACTTGATAGTTTTTTATTATTGGTGAAGGGGTAAAGTGCTAATGGCCTATCTTGGCTATTTATCGAGTCAATAACCTGCTGTGGCTCGGAATAGGTTTTCACCAATAATATTGGTCCAAAGGTTTCCCTGTTAGAAATAATCATATCTTCAGTTGCGTTTAAGATAAGCGTTAAAGGAAATTTTCTTGTCTGAACTTGTGGCTCTTGCTCACTAAGGTTAATAACTTTAGCGCCTTTGTCTTTAGCATCGCTGACAGTACCCAGCAGTCGGGTAAACGCTGTATCATCAATGATTGAAGTATAATCTTTGCTAGCAATATCAGGACAATGCACTTTGACCCAAGCTTTCACCTCGGCAACAAAATCATCAAGCTGGCTTTCTTGTACAAAGACATAATCAACATTGGTACAAATTTGTCCGGCATTAAATTGCTTAACAAACATCAGGCGTTCAACCGCTTTGGCTAATGGGTAATTAGCGTCAATAATCGCTGGCGATTTACCGCCTAACTCTAAGGTAACGGGTGTTAAGTTTGCCGCCGCAGAGGCCATCACTTTTCTGCCGGTAGCGCCAGAGCCAGTAAACATTAGGTGATCAAAAGGAATTTTTGAAAACTCGGGCCCAACATTGCCTGTTTCCTCAAATATTTGTAGTTTTTCTGCGCTAAAATATTGTGGCAAAACCTTTATCAATAAGCGTGACAAATGAATAGAATTTTCAGACATTTTAACCATGGCAGTATTACCCGCAGCAAAAGCTGCCGTTAACCCTGAAAACATTAAATTAATGGGGAAGTTCCACGGAACTATCATGCCAACAACACCCAGAGGTTGTGGTATAACACGATTTTTAGCTCCAAAATATAAAGAGATATCAACCTTGCGCCGCTGCACCTTCATCCATTTCTTCAAGTGACCAATAGTGCCTTTTATATCATCAGTTACCGGTAAAATTTCAGCCAGTAAACTCTCATGATATGAGCGATTACCATAGTCTTTATTGAGTGCCGCTAGAATGTCTTCTCGATTATCGGTGATCATTTTTTTTAAATTATTCAGATGTTGCTTACGTTCTTTATAAGACTCTTCTGCACTGTTCAGAAAATTATTACGTTGTAAGGCAAAGCTACTCTGTAATTGCTGGGCAATTTCGTTGCTGTTAAATTCTGCCAACTCATTTAAATTACTGTTCATATTTTTCTCTCAAACTTATATCTAAAAATAGTTATCTCAAAACGCTTCTATTAAAGTAATAGACGATATCACTGCTTTTCCAGTTTAGTATTAGTTAATTGCTCAGTTAAAGCATCTATAGACCAAGATGAAGCACGCTGGCTTGGCGGGTACTGCTGAAAAGTTTGTAAATATTGTGAGGTCAGTGCTAAGCCTTTATAAATAACAGGTGCACGTTGTTGCATCCATTCCCAATAAGAATTGGAATTTTCATCTGCACGTTCAAAAGGATCGCGGCGCAAGTTAAATAGTTTAGGTGCTCGCAAAGTCACCATAGGCTCTAACCACAACGCCAGTTGCTTAGCACGCTGCTCTTTGTATACAACTTTCCAATCCCCCATACGAATACCCACTGGTGTGCCCTGATCGTCTAAATAATGAAAAACATTTCTAGGCCCCTTAACTGTTTCGCCGGTCAAATAAGGTAAAAAATTATGACCATCTAGGTGTAACTTAGTTTTCTCACCATTAACTGTTTTTCCTTTTTTCAACTGAGCAACAAGGTTATCTTCACCGGTGGCCGCCATTAGCGTTGGTAACCAATCTAGGTGTGACATTAGTTCGTTAGAAACAGTATCTGCGGCTATTTTTCCTGGCCAGCGAACCATGGCAGGCACTCGGTATGCTCCCTCCCAGTTAGAGTTTTTTTCTGAACGAAATGGCGTAATAGCAGCATCTGGCCACGTATTAAAATGGGCTCCATTATCGGTAGAATAAAACACAATGGTATTATCGGCGATATTTAGCTCATCGAGCTGATCTAGCATTTTTCCAACTAAATCATCGTGATCCATCATGCTATCGTTGTAAAACCCCTGTCCTGAACGTCCTAATGATGATGGCTTGGTATGGGTGTAATAGTGCATTCCTGCCGTATTAAGCCAAACAAAAAATGGCTTGTTGTTTTTTACTGATTTGTGAATGAATTTTTGCGCAGCTGCAATAAATTCATCATCAACCGTTTCCATACGCTTTTTCGTTAAAGCACCGGTATCATTAATTTTTCCATCGGCATAACTATGAATTACGCCTCTAGGACCAAAGGCTTTTTTAAACCATTTTTCTTTAGGATAGTCTTCATGCTCAGGCTCTTGCTCGGCATTTAAATGATAAAGATTACCAAAGAATTCATCAAAACCATTGTTGGTCGGTAAATGTTCATCTTTATCGCCCAAATGATTTTTGCCAAACTGACCGGTAGCGTAGCCCTGTTCTTTTAGTAATGCCGCTAAGGTTATATCTCTAGGTTTTATACCTAAAGGAGAGCCAGGCAAACCAACTTTACTTAACCCCGTTCTAAGTGGCGTTTGCCCAGTAATAAAGCTGGATCGCCCTGCCGTGCAAGACTGATCGCCGTAATAGTCAGTAAAGAGCATGCCCTCTTTCGCTATACGGTCAATATTAGGGGTTTTATAGCCCATCATGCCCTTGCTATAAGCACTTACATTAACAATGCCAATATCGTCGCCCCAGATCACTAGCATATTAGGTTTTTTTGCCGCAAAAGCACTTGAACTAAGCTGCAGTAGCACTATGCCTAGTGTCAATGTAATCCTATGGCTAAGTTGAGTTATGTTCATTTTTTGACTCTCCCAAAGTTTATTTAGTAAGTAATTAACTTTCATCAGATGCTAACATTTTATGAACAGCATAGTCGGCCATCGCCATTATTGGAAGCATGGTATGGGTTGACGCTGATGTCGGCATAATTGAAGCATCGATAACATAAATGTTATCTTCAGTATGAAGTTTTAAATTTTGATCAACGACACTGTTTTGTGCATTGGTGCCCATTCTACAAGTACCTTGTACATGAGCAGATATAAAGGTGGTCACCCCAGGGTAAATGGGGAATGACTGTGCTTTATCTAAATCGGCAGCGCTTTCTAATACAGGAAAATTATTGTTAGAAAAATATACCCGCTTGGCTCCTGCATTAAAGAAAAACTGACCAATATTTTTAACCGCATCGCGAGCGCGCGCTTTCCATTCTTCTGTTAGCACATAATCAATTTTAGGCACCACAGTGCCATCGTCCTTCCACTGCCAGTTTATTTCACCTGAGGGCTGATCAGGAATAAGTAATAAGCTGTAATGGGTATGCGTATAGGCTTTCAGTAATTGCTTATGCTGGTCGCCAATGCCTGGAAAATTACCAACCATGTTAGACAACACACCACCAACACCTTCAATACGATAACCACCTAAGCCATGTTCAGCGTTATGATCATCATATTCGCTAAGATAAGTTGCTTGTGGGATACCGCGCTGCGAGTTCATTTTTCTACTTTCATCAAATTGAGCACCTACCACCATTTGTGGTTGTAGCGAAAGGTTTTTACCCAGTTGCGGCAAGCCTTTATCTAGTCCTGAACGTTTTAATATTGCTGGTGAATGTACTGCACCCGCAGATAAAATCACTCTTTTGGCAATGACTTCAACCGGATATATAGCGGTACGTAAACCACGTTCAATTACCGTGGCATGAATTTTATATTGACCATTTTTCAACTTTTCAATACGATCAACCCTAACATCAGTATAGATATCAGCACCTAACTCTGACGCTTGCGGTAAGTAACTTAAATTAGTACCTCGCTTAGCATCATAAGCACAACCTTGCATACAATAACCACTGCCGATACAGTTTTTACGGTTGCTATCAAATGTATCTGCTTTTAACCCTTGTTTTTTAGCCGCATCAATAATCAAGTCATTGTTATTATTTATTAAATTCGGCTGTATTTTAGCTGCACCGATTTGCTGACGAACGCGTTTATAAGACGGTGCCAGTGTTGCTTCAGTTATTTCACTAATACTATGATGTTTTTGCCAATGTTTGAGTACTTCAGGTTCAATCGGGGTGACATCAGCAGCATTTATTAAAGTAGAGCCACCAAATGCTGAGCCTTGCGCGACATTAATCTGACCGTCAGAAGTGAATTGCTGGGCACCGGCACGATATAGTTGCGGATACATTTGCTCTTCCCGTTGCGTCATGTCTTTCGCTTGAAATCGCCCACCTTCTTCGAGCACTATGGTTTTTACGCCAGCTTTTGCCAAGTTATATGAAACAACACCACCACCAGCGCCAGAGCCAATAACTAAAGTGTGGGTGGTTAAATTTAAAGCTTTAGTTATTTGATGACCTTCATAAATCATAATATTGTTTCCTATCGGTTTACTAAGGGAGGTAAGTGACCAATTTCACTCCAGCTTTGCTCTGTGCTGTAAAAGAAAAAGAGTGATAATGTTTTAAAGCCGGCAAATACTTGCACGGCAACGCCTTCTAACGTCGCCATAACTTCAAGAATATTGCTGCGCTCAGAGAGTGTTAATTGGCTAAATCTTAATGACTGTTTTCCTATCATTTTGGGCGATTCATGCTCAACAAAAGCCAGCGCCCCTTGCAGGCCTTGAACCAACTCTTGATCTGCATAAGTTAAATGAGTATTTATTAACTCCGCCAAATTCACATCTAAAGCGCCAGTGCTAAATGCGCCATTTTGAGGAATAATGGCATCAGTAATCGCTCTAAAAACGGCTAATTGATCTTCATTAAAGGGCGCTTGTGCATCTGCAGTTAGTTTTTCCTTGGCAAAAGCATCAACTGAAATAAGTACAGGAGTAGCAGCCAAAGCGCCTAGTGCTTGAATTGATCGTTTAAGAAATATACGGCGGGTAGTTTCAGGTATCTTGATTGGTTTATTCATTAATTAATATTCCCACTTGTAGTTTTAACTGTAGTAAATAGTTTTAACTGTAGTAAATAGTTTTTATTAGTTAGTGCGAGTTTTGTTGTTTTTAAACTATAGCTTTAGTTTAGCCCGCTGCCCTTCCTCTCGCTTGATGAATCACGAATACGACTTGATTAATCACGAATAACACTTGCTTGTCATTTGAATAGCTTGAATAATAACTTCTGGCTCGATTAAGAATAAAATGAAGAGAACGGGGAAACATTACCTTATGGATTATTTAGTTAGAGCAGGCTCTCTTGAAGGTTTTGAAGCACTGGTGTTAAGTTTAGGCGGAAATCCTGTGACATTAATGCAACAGGTAGGGCTAACAACCAGTGCAATTCGTGATCCTGATACGCTAATATCCTATCCCAAAATGACACGGCTACTTGAGTTATCTGCCAGCGCGTGTAATAACGAAACATTTGGCTTACAGCTTTCTGCTAATCAGGGCTTGTTTACCGTAGGTGCCATGGGATTATATATGGCACAGCAACAAAGCATATTAGATAGTCTTAACGTTGCCCTACCTTACATACACATGCATGCTCAAGGAGCAATATTAACATTAGAGCCTAATAACGATGGATATCGATTGTCTTTTCAAACGGCATTTAGTGGTCAAAAACAATCTCAACAACTTACCCAATTAAGTATTAATTTAATTTGTCGAATAATTAAAACCATGGCGGGAGAGCAATGGCATCCTGAAAAAATCAGCTTCACTCAATCAAAACCGATAACAGGCAGCAATGAGTTTCGTAAAATAATCAATTGCCCTATTGAGTTTTCCGCTGACGCCAATGCCATATATCTTAGCAAGCGTACCTTGGCGTTGCAGCCAAACTGCGATCAAGAGCAATTACGTCAGCACATTAGTCATCATTTTAAAATATTAGCACAGAGTTACCCTAACCAGCTTGAAGCGCAGATTTGTCATAGCATCAGGGCATTATTACCAACAGGTGATTGCAGCCTTGAAAATATTTCCGCCATGCTTGATTTACATCCTAGAGTATTACAAAAAAAGCTCAAAAAGAATCAAAGTAGCTTTAGTGCGCTGTTAGAAAAAACTCGCAGTGAAATTGCTTGTAACCTTATTGCTCATAGCCACATATCGCTGACAGAATTAGCCTTACAATTAGGCTTTGCTGAACTGGCCGTGTTCAGCCGTAGCTTCAAGAAATGGCATGGTATTTCCCCTAACCAATGGCGAAAACAACATTTAACAACTGATGATTAACTAATATTAGTATTCGATCATATCTGGGGTTATATCCGCTATTTTATTCACCCCCATCAAGGCCATAGCCACCGCAATTTCTCGTTGGAAAATTGAAAGCTGATCAATTAAACCCGCCTCACCACGAGCTGCGGTAGCGCAGATCCATGGTCGACCAATCAGCACTCCTTTTGCGCCCAGTGCTACTGCTTTTACCACATCAACACCGCTTCGAATACCACCATCCATATAAACTTCTACTTGCTCGCCAATAGCCGAAACAATTTCAGGCAGCTTTGAAATACTTGAGGCGACACTGTCAAGCTGACGGCCACCATGATTAGAAACCAACACCGCATCAGCACCGGCATCGACGGCCGCTTGAGCATCGTCTGCTTCCATTACTCCTTTGATCATCAATTTTCCTGGCCATACTGAGCGAAGCCAAGCGATATCTTTCCAAGTTACCGTAGGATCAAATTGAGCATCGAGAAATGTTTTGTAAGCATTAAGATCGTTAGGATCGGGTACAACATCATGTAAATTACCAAAAGTTAACGGCTTACCTCTTAGTGCCACATCAACAATCCATGCAGGACGAGTAACAAGTTGCTGTATTTTAGCCATACTGCCCTTAAAGCCTCCCGATAACATGCCATTGCGCGTATCGGCATGGCGCATACCAGCAACAGCCAAATCGACGGTAAAAACTAAAGTATTACAGCCTGCTGCCTGAGCACGTTCAAGTAAACCAAGGATAACATCTCGGTCACGCAGCATATAAAGCTGAAACCAAAACGGTGAATTAATTGCCGCTTGTATTTCATCAACAGGACAAATACCAACGGTTGATGCAGTAAAAGGAACACCGGCGGCTTTAGCACCTCGTGCGCCCTGTACTTCACCTCGCCTTGCCATCATGCCCGCCATACCAACTGGAGCCAATGCCAATGGCATAGATGATTTTTGTCCTAATAAAGTAGTGCTGGTATCTATATCACCAACATCACGCATAACGTGTTGTTTGAGTTTTAGCCTACGAAAATCTTCAATGTTTGCCGAAAGGGTATCTTGGTTATTGGCACCGCCATCAATATATTCAAATAAAAACCTAGGTAATCGTTTTTTAGCCAAATATCGATAATCATCTGGTGTTACCGGCTTTACAATATAATTACTCATACTCTGCTACTCTTTTTTACGTGTTTATACCCTGTAGATAACAATGATATTGCCAGAGCAATAAAGGGCAATCTGTCAACCTTTTAACAATTACAAACTCAACTGTTCATCATTTATCAACAACTGTTAATAAATGTATAAATAAAGCAAATTAAAAACAACTCTACCGTTATATTCTATAATTGTTAAAAACTTGACATATTAATCATAAATTTCCAAGTAGAAATAGATAAGTAAAGCTGCTATCCAATTATTTTTTATCAAATATAGATAGCTTATTACTATTTTTTAATAACAAATCATAAAAAAATAAAAACAGATTTATAACACCTTGGGGTAAAAAAATGAATATTACGAAAAATTTCAACAAAACGGCTATTGCCATTGGTTTACTTGCATCGCTTCATCAACAAGCAACTCATGCTGAAGGAATTAAGGTACTTGAAGTTATCGAAGTAACCGCGCAAAAACGGGTGCAAAACGTTAAAGAAGTGCCTATTTCAATGACAGCAGTTAATCAAGAAAAGTTATTAGAAAGTAATATTTCAACTACCGAGGAACTATCTTCTTATATCGCTAACTTTAGTGTTGGTCAATCAGGTCAAGGTTACAACGTAATCATGCGCGGTCTGGGCTCAGGGCCTAATCAAGGTTTTGAACAAACCGTCGGTACCTTTGTTGATGGTATATACCGTGGTCGTGGGCATTTAATGCGCAGTGCTTTTCTTGATTTAGAACGTGTAGAAGTATTACGCGGCCCACAAAGTGCCTTATTTGGCAAAAACACGACGGCTGGCGCATTAAACCTAACCAATGCCAAACCAACTGAAGATTTAGAAGCTTATATAAACCTTAACTATAATTTCGATTTTAGCCAAACAACACTTGAAACGGCAGTATCGAACTCGCTTAGTGATACGGTGCAAGCACGAGTAGCATTAAAAGTGGTTGACGGTGATGGTCCTTATACAAATATTGTTACCGGCAACGATGAAGTTGGCCATGAAACACTAATCGGCCGCTTAAGCTTAGCTTGGCAACCTACCAGCGATATCAATGTACTTTTTACAGCACAGCATGATGCCGATGAAACCGTTGGTGCTGACTCTTCACAATCTCATGTTGAGCCAGCAGCCTACGAGGCATTAAAAGCTCACCCTCTATGGGGACAAATTACCGATGTAACACTTGATGATTACACTCAAAAAACCAATCCTGGTGTAGGTGAAATTGAGCAAGCCGACTATGTGGCTGAACATTACACCCTGAATGTTGAATATGACATGGGGGACTTGCTATTTACTTCAATCACCGGCATACAAGAATATGATCTTAAAGGCTCAACGGATGGTGACCACACCATTATAACCAATGTCCATCGTGTTCGTGGCGATGAAAAATTCAGCCAGATAAGCCAAGAATTTCGTTTAACGTCTGCCCTTGATGGTGATTTTAATTATATTGCCGGTTTGTATTATCAGACCACTGACTTAGATTATGATGAAAATTACCGTGTTTACCCACTCGCTATTGACGGTGTACGCGAATTTGATGTTGACTCAACCACCCAAGCAGTATTTGCTCAATTGGATTATAAATTTGCTGAGCAATGGGAAGCAACCTTAGGACTACGTTACTCTACTGAAGATAAGGATGGCATGCGCAGTCTTACTTCACTATATTTACCTACCGGCAACCCTATTGTTGATGAGCCACTAGTAAAAGCGCCAGCAATTGCAAAACCTTACCCTGATGGCTTACCTGGTAATATTTATTCAGCCGTAGTATTAAAAGGCATGTTCAATATTGAAGATCATCTACTTAATGAAAGCCGCACAGATTCTGCTTTTACGCCATCATTAAATATTAAATATAAAATGGAAGATGCCATGATCTATGCTTTAGTATCAACAGGTACTAAAGCCAGTGGTTTTGATTCCCGCGCTAATAATGCCGATGACTTTGATTTTGAAGACGAATCGGTAGTTTCTTATGAACTTGGTACTAAACTAACCTTAGATGACGGTTTAGCGGACTTAAATATAGCTATCTTTAATATGATTTTTGAAGACTTACAAACGTCAGTTTTTGATGGCGGTACAGGATTCTTTGTTGAAAACGGCGGTAAAGCAACGTCACGTGGTATTGAAATAGATGGTCGTTGGGCTTTTGCAGATAGCTGGTTATTTAGCGGCAGCTTAGGTTTATTAGATTTTACATGGGATGAGTTTACCACGGCAAAATGTTATAGAGACTGGGGTAATACGATTGATTCTAGCTTAGTTGTTCCTGATACTGGTGGCAAAGTATGTGACTATTCGGGCAAAACCAACGCCTTTGCACCAAAAGTATCAGGCAGTGCCAACCTTGAGTATTACACTGAACTAGGTGAATCATTTGAGTTAAAAGCTAATTTAGAGCTAACGCATAAATCATCTTATTACACTAATGGCGATTTAAATCCATTTAATAAACAAGATGCGACAACTAAGGTTAATGCTCGTATATCATTACTTGATATAAATGGCACTTGGCAAGTAGCCTTATTAGGGAAAAACTTAACCGATGAAAGAACGATCAGTTTCTCAACCGATATGACCTTAGGGCCTCAAGGTTATTATGCTGCTTGGATGGATCCTGGTCGTAGTATCTCGTTGCAGTTTGGCTATAGCTTTGAATAATTAGTTGTCGGTTTAAGGCTTAACCTTATAACTATAACTTCAGAGTAATAAACAAAATAACCAGTCATTTTTGATTGGTTTTTTTATAACTATAGATAAGGTTCTACAATTGTTAAAAGACTGACATCTTAATTAATATTTTTCTGTAAGAATAAACCTATTGAAAAATACCATCTTGATATGTAACTTCCACGCTGTATAAGGTATTGATAGGCATTATTATTTTAATAACAAAGGAACCAGTGTCTCATGATTTGTAGATTGATGACCTTTCAGCAGTTAATGAAGCTAATTGACTAAGTGGCTTAAAATAAGGATAGAAAAAATGCTAAAATTAATAACTAATTTATGCGGTATTATTACTACGATTGCAATATCAACCTCAGCCTTGGCTCAGGAAAATTTTCCTTTAGATGGTAGAGTCATACAAAGCCATACAGCCGAGGATGTTCTATTTGTTAAAGCGCAGCTATCAGCAAAAAATTTCGAACCCGCCATTGTTCACAAAGCTCAAATTGCTGAGGCTAAGCGTAAACTTAAAGCGCTAGAAAACAAAACCGGCAAGCGACCTAATATTGTTGTGATATTAATGGACGATGTCGGCTGGGGCGATATTGGCGTTAATGGCGGTGGCGCTGCAGTTGGCGCAGTAACCCCCAATATGGACAAGCTTGCAACACAAGGGCTTAGACTAACATCATTATACTCACAGCCAAGTTGCACACCTACGCGAGCAACACTATTAACCGGACAACTACCTATTCGTACAGGCTTACTGAGACCAGCTCTACCGGGAGAAGGCGGCAAAGGTTTAGGTGGTGCAAAAACTATAGCAAAAATATTACAGGAATCAGGTTATACCACACAGGCCATAGGCAAGTGGCATCTTGGCCAGCACAAAAATGCACAACCACAAAATGTCGGCTTTGATCACTACTTTGGTCCACTTACTTCCTCAGATGATTACACCAGCTTTTTAGAACCATGGCGAAATCCTGACATTGTTAATGACGATAAAAGAATGAACTGGGCCAAGCAGAGTGAAACGCTTGCCATGGTGGCAGGCAAATCAGGAGATGAAGCGAAACCAGTTTTTGATATTAATATGCAATCAATTCGCTTGGTTGATGAAGAGTTAACCAAATACGGGGTTAATTTCATCAAAAAACAACAATCATCTGATAAACCATTTTTCCTTTATTTTGCCACAAGGGGAGCACATTTTGATAACTATCCGCATCCTGATTTTGCAGGCAAGTCAGGCGCAAAATATCCGTACCGAGATGTCATCATGGAGCTCGACTACCGCATTGGTCAGTTAGTTGCCAGCTTAGAGCAGACCGATCAGCTTGATAATACTCTCATTGTTATTACCTCAGATAATGGCCCTATGCTTGAAACCTTCCCTGATATGGGACACACACCATTTAGAGGCGGTAAAGGTACGACCTTTGAAGGTGGCGTACGCGTACCGGGAATATTTTACTGGCCAGGCATGATAAATCCTGGTCGAGTTTCTGATGGTTTATTCGACATGGCCGATATTTTTACTACCGCTGCGAGCCTTGGTAAGGCCAGTAATAAAATACCTAAGTCAGCCTATATTGATGGTATTGACCAAAGTTCTTTCTTACTCTCCGATAAAGGCTTGTCAAATCGACGCTCGATATTTTATTGGGCAGGTAGTGTTTTTATGGGTATGCGTTTTGGCGAATATAAATGGCTGATTAACGACCTACAATATGAGTCAAAAAACACTTGGCCACATGCTAGTCCATTCCAATCATCGGTTACCCCAAGTGTTTATGGCGGTAAGCTATTTAATTTATATATAGACCCACTGGAAGAGCATGGTTTATTGCCACTAAAGCAACCGTTTATTCCAGTATTATTGCCTGAAATCAAAAGACACCTAAGCACCTTTAAAACGTTTAAACCCAAAACTAGACTTAGAGGTTTAGAAGCCTTGTCTGGTGAAATAGCTAAATAAGCCCACTAACTAATAACATGCTGCTTAGCTCAAACACCGCAGCATATTTTTATTTCCTAATATTGGAAGGTAGATATGAATAATATAACTAAGAAAATACACGATATTGTTGGTACTCAAGGCCTTATAGTCGGTGAAGATGTAAAGTCACGTAAGGCAGATTTCTTTGGTCAATGTGAAAACCTAGCGATGGCCATTGTTAGGCCGGCCAGCACCGAAGAATTATCTCAGGTAATGAAACTCTGCTTTGAAAACAACCTAAATGTTGTACCCTGGGGCGGAGTCACCGGTCTAGTTCATGGCACTGCCACGAAAGAAAATGACATTGCCTTATCACTAGAGCGAATGAATCGCATTGAAACCTTTGATGAAGTGGCTGGCACCATGTCGGTTGAAGCAGGCTGTATACTGCAAACAATTCAAGAAACGGCGGCAGAAAAAGATTGGCTATTCGCTCTTGACCTAGGCGCTCGCGGAACAGCGACTATTGGCGGCAATATCGCCACCAATGCTGGAGGCAACCAAGTAATTAGATACGGTATGATGCGCCAACAAGTATTAGGTCTTGAAGCTGTATTAGCAGATGGTACCATTATTAGTTCAATGAACAGCATGTTAAAAAATAATGCTGGCTATGATCTTAAACAGTTATTTATAGGCTCAGAAGGCACATTAGGCATAGTAACCAAAGCGGTATTACGTCTAAATCCCTTACCTAAAAGTAAGCAAACAGCCTTACTGGCGGTAGATGATTTTTCTCAGCTAACTCGTTTATTAAATAGTTTAAATAGTGAGCTTGGCGGTCAGTTAACTTGTTTTGAAGTGATGTGGCAAAACTTCTATCAGCTTATGGTCAATGAAAGTAAAAAGCATCAAGATGTTTTGCCCGGAGAGCATGCCTATTATGTGTTAGTGGAAGCACAGGGCTCGAATAGCGAACGAGATGCCGAATTATTTGAAAATGTCTTAGGCGATATTATTGAGGCCGGTGATATCAATGATGCTGTTATTGCTCAGTCAAGCGTTCAGGCAGAAAAACTCTGGGCAATGCGTGATGATATAGAAACCTTGGCAGGCACTTTAACACCCGTGTTTGTTTTCGATATAAGCATACCGATAGTAGCAATGGAAGCTTATATTGCTGATATTGAACATAGTATCGAAACACAATGGCCAGAAAGCAGAATAGTTATTTTTGGTCACCTTGGTGATGGTAATTTACACCTAGGTGTTAGTGTTGGTGACGGAAGTTTAGCCACTAGACAAGCTGTTGAAAAAATTGTTTATCAACGGCTTGAACAAAGCAATGGCTCTGTGTCAGCAGAGCATGGTATAGGCTTAGAGAAAAAAGATTATTTAAGTTACTCTCGCACTAGTAACGAAATTAATTTGATGAAAACGCTAAAACAGGCACTCGACCCTAAAGGCATACTCAATCCGGGTAAAGTTTTTTAAGCAAGAAGAAAGCATTGTTAGATATTCTCAATAAAATTTTAAGGGCTTGTTTTTACAAGCCCTTTTTAAGGTTAAATCAATCTAATGGCACTTTTTTATTACTGACTATTACGACTATAAGCTCTCGATAAACAAGAGTACTTATCCAATAGTAACCCAACAATCAAAGCATACTTGTCATCAAGTGTTGTAAAGTGCGTACACGCCTATTGTGCTTAGCGTTACGAATACCGGAATAACAACAGTGATAATACCAATATCTTTGTAACCCTCTTTATGACTTAATCCGGCAATGGTAAGAATAGCAACCACGGCGCCGCAGTGTGGCAAGCTGTCAAAACCGCCACTGGCCATAGTGGCAATGCGGTGCAAGATTTCAGGGTCTACCCCCTTATTAATATAATCTTGTGACATAGAGCTAAGAAAAATTTGTAGGCCACCCGTTGCTGAGCCAACAATTGCTGACATTAAGCTCACAGAAATGAATACAGAAATTAACAGCGGTAGATCAAGATTAGTCAACCACTGTGAAAATTCTAGAAACCCAGTGGTTTTGGTAACCACTGAGCCAAAACCTATCACTACCGCGGTAGCCATTAACGGCATGATGGCATCATCAGCACCTTTCCCCAATGTTACTAAAGTATTGCGCTGTAACTTAGGGAAAATCAATACAGTGACAAGAACACCAAATAACAAAGCAATACTTGGCCATAGTAATGGCTGTTTTAACGCATAGGAAATCAGCACATTTTCGCTTGCGCCACTCCAAATTCCTGTTAATAATCGTGGCAAAATAATAGTACTAATAACGACAATCAATGGAATAATAGATTTAAACCAACTCGGTAAAGCTTGCTCTTCAGACGAAGCAAGTAAAGTTAAATCTTTATCATTTGGGGTGAAACCTTCATTGTTTTTGATGGCCAATTTACGCTGTTTTTCTAAATACCACATTCCTAAAGTAAACATCATTATCGCGCCAAAAAAACCATAAGTGCCAGCGGCAAATAAATCCGTACCTAATGAAACAGAAGCAATTACATTTTGAATTGATGGTGTCCCCGGTAATGCTGACAAAGTATAGGTACCACTACCTAATGCTAATGCAGCGACAAACAACCTTTTGGGAATATTAGACTGTTGCAATAATTTTAAACCTAAAGGGTACATAGCAAATACCACAACAAAAACAACAACACCGCCATAAGTCAGAATAGTTGCTGCTAGAACAGTGATCCATAATACGCCTTGTTCACCAAGTTTTTTCATCATAGCCATGGCTAGGCTCGAAGTAGCACCACTTGCCGCAGTAACCCGTCCAAAGACAGCGCCCATAACAAATAACAAAAAGAATTTACCAGCAAATGAGAATGCGCCTAAGGGGCCAAAGGCAAAGTATTCAAAAATAGACTTATCTAAAGGAAGATCATTGGTAACCACAACTAACAGCGTACAAATCAATGCAGCAAGAAAGATGCTGACTCCTCTCATAGCTAAATAGATAAATAAAATGACTGCTAAAATAATACCTATATACATATTAATACCTATTGCTGTTAAGTGATTTTTATTGTCTGAGACACAGGTTCATATCTTCATATTGACCAAGCAGGTAATATTCAATATTTCTTAATGCTGTGTGTAACATATTGGTGCGACACTCTACAGTAGCGCTGCCAATATGAGGTAATAAGGTGACGTTATCTAAGGCCTTCAATCCTTTTGTAACATTAGGCTCGTCCTGATAAACATCTAAGCCAGCAGCGGCTATTTCATTATTTTCCAGCGCGGTTAACAACGCCTCTTCATCAACTAAACCGCCGCGACCAGTATTGATTAAGACACTGGTCTTTTTCATTTTAGCGAGTTTATTGGCATCAATTACCTGCGCTGTATCAGCAGTTAACGGGCAGTGTAAGCTGACAATGTCAGCGCTGGTTAAAAGTTGCTCAATATCTTGGCAATATTGAGCATTACACAATTTTTCTGCCGCTTCTTTTCTGCGTGGACTGTAATAGATAACCTTGATATTAAAACCTTGCGCACGACGGGCAACAGCTTGGCCGATAGCACCAAAACCAATAATTCCTAAGGTTTTACTATGGGTTGACTGGCCTAAAACGGCCATAGGTGCGCTGGCACTCCATTGGTTGTTTCTTAAAAACTGCTCGTTAATTGATAACCGACGTGTCGCTGCTAAAATTAATGCAAAAGTTAAATCAGCGGTATCTTCTGTGACTACTGGCGTATTGGTCACCTTGATATTACGTTGGTTGGCTGCCTCAAGATCTATATGATCAAGGCCAACACCAATACTAACAATAAGTTTAATATTATCGGGGAGTTGTTTGATAAACTCACCATCTAGTTTGTTTGATGGGCTAGTACAAATAACTTCAACTTCAGTAAAAAGTTGCTGATCGCCGGTAAAGTTAACCAGTGTTAACTCGCCTGCAGCTGTGTTGGCTGAGCTAATAGGTAAAGGCGTCATTAAAGCGACTTGATATATTTTGTTGGTTGTATTCATAAGTTTCTCACCTGTAAGTATCTATATCAGTACGTCAGTATTAAATATCTCGGTAACCGCCACGATCGGCACTTGAAGCAAAAGCAGCATAAGACTTAAGCGCTTTTGTGATAACGCGAGTACGCTCCCCTTTTGGCTGCCAAGCTTGGTCTGCCGGTAAAGCTTCCATGGCGGTGCGGCGCTGCTGTAATAATTGTTCACTTATAGCTAAGTTGATACTACGATTGGGAATATCAATTTCAATAACATCATTATCTTCTACTAATGCTAATGCGCCTTTGTTGGCCGCCTCTGGAGAAATATGCCCAATAGAAAGTCCGGCGGAAGCACCTGAATATCGGCCATCGGTGATCAAGGCACAACTTAAATGAAGACCTTTGGCGATTAAACTCATGGTCGGTTTGAGCATTTCCTGCATGCCCGGACCGCCTTTGGGCCCTTCATAACGAATGATGATAATTGAATTTGGGCTAATATCACCGTTATCAATGGCTTGTAATGCGGTTTCTTGTTGATCAAAAACGCGGGCAGTACCAGAGAATTGGTACATTGATTTATCAACCGCGCCAGTTTTAACGATACAACCATTTTCTGAGATATTGCCAAACAGTACAGCAAGACCCCCTTGCTCTGAATAAGGGTGATTATAATCTCTGATACAGCCATGTTGGCGATCGAGATCCATGGTTTCTGAGCGGTTACTTTGACTATAGGGCTTAATTGTACGAACACCGCCTGCTGCTGCCCGATAAAAATAATTAACCTCAGCATCTTGGCTTGTTAAATAATCCCAGTGTTCTATTACTGCTTTTAAATTTTTACCTGCCAGAGTTTTTACTGAAGTGTCAATTTTTCCAGCGCGATCGAGTTCGGCCATAATGGCAATAATACCGCCAGCACGATGGACATCCTCCATATAATAATCTTTAGATGCCGGTGATACTTTACATAAATGTGGAATTTGTCTGGATAGACGGTCGATGTCTTTCATGGTGAAATCAACTTCACCTTCTTGTGCCATCGCTAATAAGTGTAAAATGGTATTGGTAGAGCCGCCCATCGCAATATCCACCTTCATAGCATTTTCAAAAGCTGAATACGTGGCAATATTTCTCGGTAAAACACTGTCATCTTCATCCTGATAATAGCGCTTAGCCATTTCAACAATTTTTTCACCTGCATTTATAAATAAAGACTTTCTGTCAGCATGGGTTGCTAACAACGTACCATTACCCGGTAAAGCCAAACCTAAGGCTTCAGCAAGACAATTCATAGAATTAGCGGTGAACATACCTGAGCACGAGCCACAAGTAGGACATGCGCTTACCTCAATTTCTTTTGCTTTTGCTTGGTCTTGATCAGGTAAAACATTAAACGAAGCAATATAGGTATCAATGGGGTCAACCCGTTTAAAACTCGATTTGTCAGCTATTCTGCCTGCTTCCATTGGGCCACCAGAAACAAAAATAACCGGAATATTTAACCTTAGACCAGCCATTAACATGCCAGGGGTTATTTTATCGCAGTTTGAGATACATATAATGGCATCAACACAATGAGCATTTGCCATATATTCAATGCTGTCGGCAATAATTTCACGGCTAGGTAAGCTATAAAGCATGCCGTCATGCCCCATAGCAATACCGTCATCAATGGCGATGGTATTAAATTCTCGAGGTACTCCGCCAGCTTGCCATATTGCATCACAAACTAAACGACCAACTTCTTGAAGATGAACGTGACCCGGAACAAACTCGGTGAAAGAATTTGCTACGGCAATGATAGGTTTACCAAAATCGTTTTGTTTCATGCCGCCAGCTAACCAAAGTGAGCGTGCAGCTGAAGCGGCTTTACCGTGAGTTACTTTATCTGATCTAAAATTGCGCATACTATTTCCCTAAGCTATTCATCTAAACAACTTCAACAATATTAACTGTCTGTGCTGCTATGCGGCCATTTTTAAAGGTATTCAACAATTGCGCGCGCTCATCGGCAATGAGCTTTATATTAGCCTCTTTGATATGACCAAAACCACGAATTTTTTGCGGTAGCTGCGCCAATTTAACCGCGTCACTATAATTATCTTGCTTGAGGCTAACAAGTAACTCATCAATTAGCGTTTCATAGTCGCCAATTAATGCCCGTTCTTGTTTGCGCTCTGCGCTATAACTAAAGATATCGAAAGCGCCACCGCGCAAACCTTTAAATCGAGACAGTAATTTAAATGCACCAAACATCCAGCTACCAAACTCTTTTTTCATTGGCAAACCAGTATCGGGATTAATTTTCGATAACAACGGAGGGGCTAAATTAAATTTCAGTTTATAATCACCAGAGAATTGGCTGGCTAGTTTTTCCATAAACTCAGGCGAGCTATATAATCGAGCTACTTCATATTCATCTTTATAAGCCATTAATTTAGCAAGATTTATCGCCACAGCCTTTGACAATTCCCCACTGTCATTTAATTTAGCATCAACAGCTTGCACCTTATCAACAACTGTTTGGTAGTGTTCCGCATAGGCCATATTTTGATACTGAGTAAGCAACGCTTTGCGGTGGGCAATAATATCTGTTAGCTGTGTTGGTATAACCTCAACGTCAGCACTGCGGTTATTATCAATTATCTGTTGTAATTTTTCTGGCTCATGCGCCCAAACACGACCTAAATTATAAGCATTAATATTAAAATCAACCGCTATATTATTAAGCTCTATCGCGGTAATAATTGCATCACACCCTACAGGCAGTAAGCCTTTTTGCGAAGCATAGCCAACAACAAACATATTTGCAGCGATAGTATTACCGCACAGCGCAACGGCTAAACCCGTGGCATCAAGCATATGAGTATTTTCTGATGCTACCTTTTCATTTATTTTATTAACTAAAAGTTGCGAAGGCACATCAAGATCTGGCATAAACTGAAAAGCCGCCGTAGGCACAACATTACTATTACCGATTAAGTGGGTTTTCTCTTTATTAAAAGTTTGCTGACATTCATCGGCTAATGCCGCCAATAAATCAAAACCAACCACCAGATCAGCATCGCCTGCACCTACTCTTGGCGCAGATATATCGCTAGGGCTATTGGCTAAGCGTAAATGGCTAAATACTGCACCATTTTTTTGTGATAAACCTGTCATGTCGTAAATGGAACAAGCTTTGCCTTCAATATGAGCTGCCATGCCAAGAATAGCACTAACAGTAATCACGCCAGTACCACCAATACCAGCAACCATCACACAGTAATTATCATCACTAAGCGCTTTAACTTTCGGTATTGGCAGATGCTTAAATAAATTAACATCAATGGTCGCAGCTTGAGGTTTGCGCGGCTCACCACCAATAATGGTGACAAACGAGGGACAAAACCCTTTAACGCAGCTGTAATCTTTATTACAAGAAGATTGATCAATTTGGCGTTTACGCCCCAAAGCGGTAACTTTAGGCAATAAGCTAACGCAATTAGACTGAGTAGAACAATCTCCACATCCTTCACAAACTGCATCATTAATAAACTGACGTTTGGCGACATCAGGAAATTGACCACGTTTGCGACGACGGCGTTTTTCTGCCGCACAAGTTTGCTCGTAAATTAATACCGTACAACCAGCGGTATCACGCAATTGTTTTTGCACATGATCCAACCGATCACGATGGAAAACTTCAACGCCAGCTGCAAGGCCACTTTCATTGTTATAAGCCTGTGGTGAGTCAGTTACCACAACACAGCGTTTAACACCTTCGCTGATAACTTGCTGTGTTATCTGACCAACAGAAATAGGGCCATCAATAGGTTGACCACCGGTCATGGCAACCGCATCGTTATATAAAATTTTATAGGTAATATTGACTTTTGAAGCGACCGCTGCCCGCACAGCGAGTAAGCCCGAATGATAATAAGTACCATCACCTAAATTTTGGAAAATATGTTTAGTCTCTGAAAAGGCAGCCATGCCAAGCCAGTTGTTACCCTCTCCCCCCATTTGAGTAGGCGGTAAAGTATTTGGTCTTGCCACAGCAGCTATGCCATGACAACCAATCCCTGCCATGGCGACACTACCCGCAGGTTGCTTAGTTGACGTGTTATGAGGACAACCTGAGCAGAAAAATGGCGTGCGTTTCACCGGTAATGAGCTAATATTATTAGCATCATTTAATTGCTCAGACACACTTTGACAAGCCACTTTAAGTGACTGTGCCTCTATTCCCAAATGAGTTAAACGAGCGCTAATAGCTAAAGCGATTTGTTTAGGTGTTAACTGTAAATCTGATGGTAGTAATGCCTGTCCTTGTTCATCTTCTTTACCCACAATTTGTGGTCGGTTTGGGTTGTTATAAAGAATTTTGGCGGCCTGATCTTCGAGAAAAGCTTTCTTTTCTTCAATAAAAAACAGTTCATTATGATCTTGGGCGAATGCTTTTATCCCTGAAGGCTCAAGTGGCCAAATACAACCCACTTTGTAAATAGATATGCCAAGAGCTTGAGCGCTGGTTTCTGTTAAACCAAGGAATTCTAGCGCTTGAATAGTATCTTGATAGGCTTTACCCGCAGTAACTAAGCCTAGTTTCTTGTTGTCACTCGCTAACATCACTTTATCAATGTTATTCGCTTTAACAAATTGATGAACCAACGGCAATTTGTAACGATGGACCAGCATTTCATCGAGAATAGGATTGAACTCCCGAGGCCTATGATTAACGCCCTGCTCTGGATAACTTATTGGCTCAGGTAAAACAACATTAAAATTATCTAAATCAATATCAATTGTGGCCGTTTGTTCAAGGGTTTCGTTAACGGTTTTAAAACCTACCCATAAACCGGTATAGCGAGACATTTGCCAGCCGAGTAAGCCATATTCAAGGTATTCCTGAATATTAGAGGGATAAAGAGAGGGAATTTGATTTGCCGCTAAAGCAGGCTCAGAATGATGAGCAATAGTTGATGATTTTCCAGGGTGGTCATCACCATAAACCACCAAAACACCACCATTTTTATGACTACCCGAAAAGTTACCATGTTTAAGCGCATCACCAGCGCGATCAACCCCTGGCCCTTTACCATACCAAATAGAAAATACACCATCGACATTAGCACCAGGCACAGCATCGAGTTGTTGTGTACCCCAAACAGCAGTACTTGCTAACTCTTCATTGACGCCCGGCTGAAAAACAATATTATTGCTTGCTAATAACTTACTGTGTCGCCACAACTCAGCATCATAATTACCTATGGGAGAGCCGCGATATCCTGAAATAAAACCACTGGTTGTTAATCCGGCTTGTTTATCTAACGCTTGTTGGATTAACGGCAGACGCACTAAAATTTGCACGCCATTAATAAAAATTCTACCTTGGGTTACGGTAAATTTGTCACTTAATGAAATCTGATGTTCACTCATTGAATTTATCCTGATAGCTTATATCCGTCTAGTATCAAATTAATATGAATAAACATCTGTCAATTAGTTAACATTGTGCAGCTAAGAACATTGGCCTTAAACAATAGCGAGAGCAACCATGCTTAGAAGATATTACTTATCTTTCTTTATAAACGGGCACAAATTGTTGCTGTCCCATCAAATTTTCGTAATGAGCATTAAGAGCAACCGGGTCAGCAATGAGAATTTTTCCATACTGCACTTCAATACAGCCTTCACTTTCTAACGCTTTTAGCTCCTTACTCACACTTTGTCTTGATGCACCTAACATACGTCCTAAATCTTCTTGAGAAGTACCAATAGAATAAACACCGTTGGACTCTTTATTACCATGACTATAGCTTAATCGCATTAAAACCCTTGCCAAACGTTGATGAAGACTAAGCGTAGCTGCATCTTCAGTGACCTGCCAAATCATTCTAATTCGGTGTACCAACATCACATTGATATATTTAGCGACTTCTGGATATTTATCGTAAAGATAGTGAAACTTATTTTTGCTTAATACTCTCAATGTTGTTTCACCAACAGCAATGGTATGACTTGATCTAGGTAGAGAGTCAATTAAGCCCATTTCGCCAAAGCAGTCACCCGTTTTAAACGTGGTAAGCACCATTTCTTTACCATCTTCAGAGTAATTACAAAAACGAACTTCGCCACTACATATTTGATATAAATCGGTAGATTCATCACCTTGAAGATAAATACTTTCTTGGTCGGAAAACGTTCGTTTAACACTTAACTCAAGCCATTCAGATATAATTTTATCAGGCAATTCATCAATAAAATTATGCAGGTTGTAAATCGTATGCATTTAACATAACCAAACTGTTTAAAAACTAATACAATCAGTTTATTGCTAAATGCCATTCGACTCAATCATTAATACAATTTGCTACAAAAATAATGCTATAAATCTATCAGCACTTAAATTACAACTTCAGCGACTAACACATTAATAAAAGTTAACCCCATCAAATACTAACAATGAAATTAAAATAAGTTAGGCCGTTTGATTATAATGCCACCTACCGGCAGCATCTTACTCCTTATTTAACACATATGATGTAAACTATTTAACATTGTTTAAAAACAACCACTTATAGTAATACATATGTTATTTCCGCCTTGAAAAACAGAAAAAAACACTTACACTGTAGTTAATAAAATACTGTTTTATACTTCGAAAGATAGCATTAGCTGTGCATCTGAAAAATACCTGTGAGGATATGAGCAATGAAAAAAGACGATTCATTACCAGAGAGTGATACTAGAGGCATAGGCCGACGCTCTGTTTTAAAAATGGTCGGGGCTGCAGCAAGTTCCGCTTTTATTAGTGCTGGTGTTACTCAAAAAGCACAAGCTTCAACACAAAATAAACAAGATGATTGGGACTGTGGTGAACTGGCTCATATCATTCCGGGGGCGAATCATGAGCGCTTTCTGATAAAAACTTCGTTTAAATCCAAAAGAAACAAGGTGCCACAAATTACTATTGAAGGCCGAAAAATTCTTGGTCAACAAACTGATCCTTTAGGACGATTCTGGCAATTCGACATTCCAAATTTAAAAGCAAACACCAATTATATATTACAACTGAGTGAAATTGGTGGTGCCGAACTATGTGAGCCTTGGCCTTTAAAAACCTTTCCTGCTCCTGGCACTATGCCTGAAAGTTTAAGAATTTTTGCTTATACCTGCGCTGGCGGTGATGACAAAATGTCGCCTATTCCAGGAAAAACCAGCTGGCTCGATATGCCAACACGTCGTAAGTTGCTTGATAAAGGCATGTCTTTTAACCCCGATGTGGTTATTGCTAATGGCGATCACATTTACTGGGATATTAAAACATTTCTTAATAAACCTTTTGCCGCTAAATTTTTACAAGAAGAGTACTGGCCCAAATATGGCGATCCAATAAATTACGATCGCCCCATGCTTGATGATTCAAACATTAAAACTTTCTTAGGCATTTGTGATTATCAAATAGCGGGCCTATATGGCACAACATTACGCTCGACACCTTCGTTTTTTGTAACCGATGATCATGACTATTTTGAAAATGATGAATACAGTAATGATCTTGCCACTATGCCACCAGATGACTACGGCCTCAGTGCCGCCTTAGAAACACAACAACTTTATTACCCCGAGTTTTTACCTGATGCTAACCGCCCTCAGTGGTTACAAGGAGGCAACCTTGCCAACCACCCACCAGGCGTTAATACAGTATTTGGTACCTTGCGCTACGGCGACTTACTTGAAGCTGTATTTTATGACTGCCGTCGCTATGCCAATTATAAAGGTAATAGTGCTACATTATTGCCAGAGTGGACTGAAAATTGGTTAATAGATCGCACCAAAACTGAAGATACCCGTCACTTCATGCACTGCCCTTCTTTGCCTTTTGTTTATTCATCAGGAAAACTTGGTGATTGGTATCCTGATTTACTTGACAAAAAAGCCAATAAACTTGTGATGTCTAAGCAAAAACCTGGATGGCAGTCAGGTTGGTTTGGGCAACATCAACGTTTAATTGAAGCAATTGCCAGTCAAAAACAGCGCTCACCAATAATAGTACAAGGTGATTTTCATGCCAGTGCCGCAGGCAGTGTCTATCGTAGTGGCGAGCTTGATCTCAGCAAAAATCCTGTTCACGTAGTGACCAGTGGCGCATTGGGTACCGGAGATTTAGGCTTCCCTTCAAGTATCCGTAGCATTGAAAGCTCACCTTCGGCAATGATAGGAGTCAAGTCGGCAATGCTACCAACAGAAAAAAATGGTTTTACCATCATTGATATAACCGCTGACAAGGTGAAGTTCTCTATATTCACTTGGCGCCCGCCACAATCAGCAGATGAGATTGATACCATGGAGCCAGCTTTAGTTTATGAAGTGCCGCGAAAAGCGTAATAACAAAGGTATTTAGTTCAAAATTTGTAATCTACTCGGCCAATTGAGTAGATTACAATATAAGTATTAGACACAAAATTTATCACGCAAGGTGCCCCACAGCGCCTTAGGAATTTGTGAAATAAAAAGTTTTTTAGACTATAAACTCTATGGCGCAATCGCCCCCAATAGCCTTAGACTCACCCCATTTTTGTCGCTCTTCACGCTTAAGCAGATTCAAATCCTGTAACGACACTAGGGAGGCCTTGTTAAATTTCTTTTATCTAAACTGTCCAACAGCCACCAAGATCGCGATATAAATTTACAAAAGCATGTAAACGCTCTTTTTTTGCCGAACTAAAAGATAACTGGGCATCAAATAGCTTTCGCTGAGCATCCATAAAATCTAATGCTCTAGCAACACCATTTCGATAGCGAATACGCGCTAACCTTTCATATTCACTTGCGGCAACAAGTAATTTTTATGAGCAAGGTAGATAGTTTGACTCGATTTAAATGCCATTAATTGATTGCTAACCTCAAGAAACGCATTCATCACTACTTTTTTGTATTCTAAGCTAGCTTGATATGTCCTTTCTTGTGCGGCTGTTAAGTCATTTTTTAGCTTACCCGCATTAAACAAAGATTGCGTTATCACTCATACTATTTCCCAAAAAGAGCTGTCACCCGAAAGTAATCCTGATAATTGACCGCTTTCAAAACAAAATTCACTTGTTAGTGTTATTTTCGGGAATAAATTGGCGGTGGCCATGCCTATTTTGGCAGTCGCAGAATGCAACTGCGCTTCAACTTGTAGTACACCAGGGCGACGCATTAACACTTGTGAAGGAATGCCCACAGGGATAGAAATAGGTAGCACTTGCTCAGTTAAATTAATACCGTCTGCAATACTTTATTGCTCATCAGATAGCAATAACTTTAATCGGTTTGTTGTTTCTAATTTCTGCAGTTTATGGCGAGGAATCGTGACTTTGGTAAATTCTAATTCAAGTGTTTCATTGCAGTTCAGCTATAACTTTGAGTAGCATCAGCTCCCACGGTTAAAAAATAGCAATGTTAAAGCCAGTTAACTAATACCTGTTAGTTGGCTTTGTTGAATTGACTTTATTTAACATATAAATAACAACTTTAGTATGATATTTTATTGCCTCTTTTATCTGTTTTTATAAAACAAAGTAACACATTGGAAAATATCTTGAAATACGGAAAGTTCATTATTGCATCGCTAATTCTGTCAACTAGCACAGTTAGAGGTGAAGAAGGTGGTAGTGGTCACTATTTGCCAGGTTCTATGTCATCTTTTATTGATGGCGTACCGCCAACAAAAACGCTAATAATAAGATTAAACGTTATTGATTATGCAGGTGATTACGAAAATGTATTGCCCATTGCAGGACAGACTGTCGCTAACATTGATGTTAAATCTTCCGGATTGGGACTAACGATGGTTTATCGCCCTGATATCGATCTGGGAGAAAAATGGAGTTATGCCTTTGGCGGCACCTTACCACTAGTAGATTTAGACGTTAAAGGCACGGTAACTTCATTTGGCGTAGACGCGATAACGGTAACCGACAACGTCTCTGGTATGGGTGATTTAATGATAATGCCAATTATGTTAAATCAAAACATCAACCCAGACGTTAACATTAATTATCGTGTTAGCATTTATGCTCCAACAGGTGATTATACTCTTGGCAACTTAGCTAATATCAGTAAGAATTTTTGGACGGTCGAACCAACGATAGGCTTTATCTATTTTGGTCAAAAAAATGGCATTGAAGCCAGTTTATTTGCTGGCATTGATTTCAATAGCAAAAACAATGATACTCAGTATAAATCAGGTAATCAGGCTCATATCGAAGCAACCGTTGCACAACACTTTCCTTTATGGGGAGGTCTTACGAGCGCAGGTATCACAGGCTTTTACTACAAGCAGATAACTGGCGATAGCGGTATTGGCGCAACCTTTGGTGATTTTAAAGCAAAAGCAACGGGAGTCGGGCCAACAATATCTTATATTGGCAAGTTAAACGGTTTAGATATTATGACTGAACTTAAGTGGTTGCATGAGTTAGATACCAAAAAACGTGTCCAAGGCGACACCCTGTTTTTGAAAGCTGTAGTTAAGTTCTAAAATGCATAGTCAAGTTTTAAGAAATGATAAGATTTCAGTATGAATTCACAAAACACATATAAGAATACAAAATACCATTGGAGCTACCGAGCTTATGGGTAGTTGGACAGATAAAAACTTTAATGCAGAACCGCATGCTTTTTACTATGCTCGCGCTATTGAAATCCCAACGCCTCGTTGGACAACTTATGATGTAGTTCGTAGTAACCTACCATTACGAACAGATGTGCCTGCCACTATTCAAGAACGAGCGTGGACATCACCTATTCGGTCACGTCCAAATTCTAGTACTGATAAGTAAAGTCATTCCATAATTTACTAATAAAACTAACAGCTTAACTGAGTAAAAATGATGAAAAAACTAACAAACAAAATACTGATAAGCACAATTGCAACCTTATGTATAACCGCTTGTGGTGAAAACACATCTGTTGCTAAGAAAGATAACAAGTCCGACACTACTCCAATAGCCTTAGCCGAGCCAAGCTTGGCTGAAGCACACTCAACTGAAGAAAGCTTAGCAAAGCAAACTAAAGCCCCTGGCCCTGTAAAAAGTAACATAAAATACTCTCCGTATGCGGAAAAGTCTTATCCGCAAAATGTATATTTTGGCGATACCCATAATCACACGGCTAATTCGGGTGATGCCTTTATGGGGGGAGATAGACTTGGACCAGAGCAAGCCTATCGACTAGCACGTGGGGAGGAGTTAGTTTCATCAACTGGCGTACCAATTAAGTTATCCAGACCATTAGATTTTTTAGTTGTCTCAGATCATGTTGAAGGTTTAGGGCTCATGTATGAAATTTACAACGGTAATGAAAAATTATTAGCAGATGAGACCATTCGTGGCTGGAATAAAGCCATGCATGCCGGTGGTAAAGAAGCAGCTGAAGCGACCAATGAAGTGGTAGCTGCGCAATCTAATAGCACCTTACCTGCACCAATGACTAATCCTAAAATATCTGGCCCAATAATGCGCAGTGTTTGGCAAGAATATACTAGCACCGCCGATGAATTTAACGATCCGGGCACATTTACCGCCATGATTGGCTACGAGTGGTCTTCAGTTCCTGGCGGTAACAATTTACACCGTAACGTGCTATATCGCGGAGGTAAGTCATCTGCCGATCAAATGATGCCTTATAGTTCTTGGCAAAGCCAAGATCCTGAAAAGCTGTGGCAATGGATGGCTACTTATGAAGAAAAAACCAGTGATAGAGTACTCGCTATTCCACATAATGGCAACTTGTCCAATGGCAGAATGTTTGAAGCTACTCGCTTTGATGGCTCAGCTATAGATGCAGATTATGCTGAGCGTCGTGCTCGCTTTGAAGTATTGCAAGAAGTGATGCAAACTAAAGGCAATAGTGAAACCCATCCGTCACTTTCACCTAACGATGAATTTGCTGACTTTGGTATTGCTGGCTGGGAATACGGTAACCTAACCATGGAGGGAGAGCCAGAATCTACAGAAATGCGCCCTTATATGTACCTTCGTGCTGGCTTATTACAAGGCCTTACATGGGATAAAAAATTGGGTATTAATCCATTTAAATTTGGTTTAATCGGTGGCACCGATGTACATAATACCTTGACATCTGTCGAAGAAGATAATTTCTTTGGTAAGCAGGTGTTCCAAGAACCGAGCCCTAACCGTTGGGAACATGTAGCTAAGAAAGGCTTTGGTAAAACACGTTATTCTTGGCATTACACAGGGGCAAGCTACGCCGCTGTTTGGGCCAAAGAGAATACCCGAGAAGCCCTTTGGGATGCTATGTATAGAAAAGAAGTTTACGCCACTTCAGGCTCAAGAATGACGGTACGCTTTTTTGGCGGTTGGGATTTTACTCAAAATGACGCATCAAATAGACAAGCAATTGCCGCGCATGGCTACGCTAAAGGTGTGCCTATGGGGGGCGATCTAAAAGCTACTGACAGCCATAACAAAGCACCGTCTTTTTTAGTTTCTGCGATGAAAGACCCATTAAGTGGCAATTTAGATCGGTTGCAAATTGTTAAAGGCTGGCTCGATGCTGACGGTAAAACCCAAGAGAAAATATTCAACGTCGCTTGGGGTGATGCAAATGAAAGAGTCCTAGACTCCGCAGGTAAGTTACCCAAGGTTGGCAATACCGTCAATGTTGAACAAGCAACTTGGGAAAATACCATAGGCGACCCTGAACTATCAGCTGTGTGGTCTGATCCTGAATTTAATGCCGAAGTTCGAGCCTTCTACTACGTGCGGGTTCTTGAAATCCCAACGCCGCGCTGGACAGCCTATGACCAAAAACGCTTTGATGTAAAAATGTCGGATGATGTGCCCATGGTTCATCAAGAGCGTGCTTGGACTTCACCTATTTGGTATACCCCTAAATAGAGACTAAAATATAAACACCAAAAAAAAGGAGCATTTATTGCTCCTTTTTGATATCTATGCAAGTAGTCATGATTCCAGCAGTAAAATTAATTGAATATATGATTAAATGGTCAAAATGCCAATATTCGCTCAATACACCAAAAAACCGCGACACTACCGATGGCATAACTGCTAAGGTGTTCAATACGGCTGATATTAAGGTGCTTAAATTTTTGCAACACGGCCATAAGCAAAATAATGCCAGCAATAAAAAGCAACTGCCCTATTTCGACACCGATATTAAAAAATAATAACGCTGAGATAAAGTCTTGCGAGGGTAAGCCAATTTCAGCCAGTACCGCAGCAAAACCAAAACCGTGCAGTAAACCAAAACTTGACGATACCACCACAGGATAACGATAAGTTAGACTTGTCTTGTTGCGTTTTGCAATCTCAACTGCCAGAAAAATGATGGAGAGTGCAATCACCGCCTCAAGCGGAGCAATCGGCAAAGAAAGTATGCCTAAAGACGAAACGGCTAAGGTTATAGAATGACTTAGTGTAAAACCAGTAATGGCCCAAAATAGTTTGCTGTTCACACCTGCTATTAACACCAAACAGGCAACAAAGAGTAGGTGGTCAAGCCCAATAAGGATATGCTCAATACCTAGCATAGTATAGGTTTTTACCACACTTTCATAGCTAAGCTCTTGAGGGAAAGTAAAGCTTGGATGGCTGGCATTTATTCGTCCAGTAACCATTTCGCCTTGTAAACTTTCATAGCGGATAATGATGTCGGTTAGTTTGCTTCCGGGCTGAATCACTCGAACCTGTAGCCCTTGTACACCATCTGCACGCTCTATTTGCCAGCGCTCAATATAACTACCTTCAATAAAATAAGATTCTCGCGTTGTTGGCGGCTGATGACCATCAATAATGAGGCTTAGTTTTAACTTCATTTCACCGCGCGCTGGTACCTTCCATAGTATCTGATAATGGTTATCGTCAACTTGATTTATTTGTACTAATGCAGGCCGCATTTCATCGGCAATGACCACAATAGAAAATAACGTTAATAGCAGAGCAGTAAGGTATTTCATCATAGGGCTCAGCCTATTTTCCAACATAAGCTGAGTGCTCAACCATAATGCTATATTTTTTCTTCAAATTAGCATCCATGGTTGATTTTATTTTACGTTGTTGTTGAAACACCCAATCACGACTGACTTTTTCTCTAATATGAGCTAATGAAGGTGCTACTGCATTTTTGATTTCTGTTACGTAAATAAGATGAAGGCCAAAACTGGAAACTGCCGGACCTGACCATACTCCAGACTTAGCATTTGCCACATAAGCTGCTAGCTCACCACCAAAGGTATTGTTTATCACTTGCTGATTTTTTAATGTCATCACTTTCGGTAACATGGTGGAATCGCCATCAGGTTTTATCGTCTCGACATTAGTTAGCCATTTTTGGGCAAGTTGATATGGTTGGTCATGCTTTGTCGGATCAATGTATATCTGTTTAAAGCTATAACTTGATTGACCACGGTAATTATCACTATTTTTTGCCAGAAAGCTTGCAAGTTCAACATCGCTAGCGTCAATAATTGAGCTAAGATCTTTACTGATGAATTCCATTTTTTGTTGTAAACGTCGCCTGATAACCGAGTCATTTTGATCAAGCCCTAAGTTTACGGCTTCGCGGTAATACAACTCTTCCAAGATATAATTATCAATTAACTTATTAAGCTCATCGCTCGTTGGCGGTCTGTGCCAGGTTGCTTGAAAGATATCAGCAAGTATCTGAATACGATGTTTGCTAACAATAAGTGTTGTGCTTACATTGGTGCTTGGCACTAGCTGGTAAACGCCAAATATTAAAGCACCTAAAAGTAGAAAATGTAAAAGTGGTTCACGAAAAAAATTATTCATACTTTAGGCTCTTAGTAAATGTATTAGGGTAATGCCGCTGAATTCAGTGTGAGAAACAATATTATCTTAAAAAACCCGAAGAAGTCTAAAGATATATATGTTTCATATACAAACGACCTTACCTGTAATCACAGCCAAAATTTATTCTCCGAGTTTCTATCAGTTTTTTCAGTTTTTTCAGTTTTTTAAGGGAGCGCTTAATAAGAAAGCGCAAAAATACACTGTTTATTTTTCCCAATTGTGCCTCGAATTTAATAGATCGTGTAGTAATAATGCTGCTTTACTCCATTCATATCGATGATGAAGTCCACCTACCCGGGACAGCTCAAGTAGTCGTGTTTTCGTTGAGTTTTTTCTAGCAATGGCTCGTTTAATCGGGGTATCTTTGCCGAGTCCAAGATGAATTCTATCTTCATGATAGTACTTGAAATAGGTTCGAAGTAATTTGCGAAGATGATTTTCGTTTAATGCAATAATATGGTCAGTGCATTCACGCCGGATACTGCCATTTAGTAGTTCAACGTATGCATTTTGCCAAGGACTGTGGAAGGCTGTCATTACTTCTTCAATTCCCATTGATTTAATGCGTTCTCGAAATATTCTACCAAATATGCTGTCGCGATCTCGGAGTAAATATCTTGGCGCAGTGTCCCATGGGAAAGCTTCAATAATTTGTTGAGCAGTCCATTGTGCTGTTGGATTTGCAGTTATATTGAAATGAACAACCTGACGCCGAGCATGACTAAGAACTATGAATACGTACAATATCTGAATCGAATAGTAGGCACGACGAGAAAATCTACTGCAACCATATCTGTCATATGATTCTTTATGAATGTTTGCCATATCTGAGATGGTGGTTTTCGAATATGTCGGTCTATCAGCCCTGATACGGTTCGCTCTGATATTTTGATGTCAAGCTTGAGCAATTCTCCATGGATCTTCGGTGCTCCCCAAAGGTGATTTGCATTTGCCATTTGAAGTACGAACGACCTTACGTCTGGATCTAGTGATGCCCTTCCACGCTTGCGCTGCTGTGACTTTCGTCGCCAATAAGACTTAAAAGTTCTCTTATGCCAGCGAACAACGGTGTCAGGTTGTACAATCATGATTGCGTTGCGCCAACCTGACCAAATGCGTGACAGGATCATCCAAAATAGTCTGTCGCGGTTTTTTAATATAGCTCTATTCTGGTTTCTTTTGAGCACAGCGAGTTGATGACAAAGTGCAATGTTCTCAGCAGTCAGGTTGGCAATGATGTTAAGTTTCTGGAAGATCCAGTTAAGGTCCTTTTGGATAGATTCAATCATCCAATTACCCTAGCATAACTTCAACAATATCAATACGTACGAATATTTGCGAGGCACAGGCCACCACAATCAGTAGATGAGATTGATACCATGGAGCCAGCTTTAGTTTAAAAAGTGCCGCGAAAAGCGTAATAATAAAGGTATTTAGTTCAAAATTTGTAATCTACTCGGCCAATTGAGTAGATTACAAAATAAGTATTAGACACAAAATCTATCAAGCTTTGTGCCCCTGAGCGCCACAGAAACAAAAATATTATTAAACAGCTATTGCTCTCAATAACCATATTTTTTACTATCAGATGGACAATAAAACTTGATAAGGAAAAACAATAATGAACAAAGGTCAATTAGTAGATAAAATCGCTGAAAGTGCTGATATCACTAAAACTTCTGCAGGTCGTGCATTAGATAGTTTAATAGGCGCGGTTTCAACTGAATTAACTGATGGTGGTGATGTTGCGCTAGTTGGTTTTGGCACATTTAAAGTGTCAGCTCGTGCTGCTCGTAAAGGTCGTAACCCTCAAACGGGTGCTGAAATTCAAATTGCTGCTTCCAATGCCCCAGGTTTTAAAGCAGGTAAAGCATTGAAAGATGCAGTTAACGCTTAATATTACAGTCTAATATATAAAAAAAGCGAATTATGATACTCATTATAATTCGCTCTTTATTGTTGTTAATTGCAGATTACAAGTTATCAGATTTTAGTTGAAAAACATTCCTAACATTCACTATTGCCACAGGCTGTGTGGAAGCTCCCAGCATAATTTTTTTATACAACGCAACGTAATTAACCGGTGATTTGATATCTAACATATTACAGAATTTAATCTACAGAGCCTTTTTCGTTGATATTATTCAATTACAAAAGTTTAAAATAGTTTTCACACAACCTGGTCACAATATAGGACATTAGCTAAGGTAAATTATTGGGGATTTTTCAGTCGTGTTGCACCAATTTCTGCCGTTGAATCGCCTTAACCCCATGCGTGAAGCAAGGTCTAATTGCGGACGTTAAACTTAAGTGTCATTTTGCTCAAATTAAGTTAGGCTTATCAAAGTTTAAGATAACTAAGTTTTACATACTGATTAGAAACGAGTCTAAAGTCAGCAGTGTAATACAGGAAAATTGCCAATATGGATATTAAAGACTATACATAATAAAGGTTACTTAGTTTGTTCTGAGGTGAAGTAAAAGGTTTTTGAATTTAGAGGTCCTTTTTCCTATTATCGGAACAACCAAATCAAAACACTAGGAATGTGGAGTGCAGGGAGGCCATCATGTATGTTACCAATCTACTTTTTGCCGCTATTGGGCTATTTGCGTTATTAAAATTTGTTATTTCTCCTCGAATAGATCGGCAGGCTAGGCTTGACCAAAGTGCTAAGTCAGTCTCTAAATATGCGCTGCGCAATACTGTGGATTTTTTGTCATTGTTTTTGTTGCTATCGATTATTTCACTGATATTTTCTTTAGGGATTACGTTTTATTTAAATTCAACAACCGGCGTTACCCTCGAAGAAGTTCAGAAAAAGTTATTTTGGGTTCAAAATATCAACGATTTTGTCAGCACCCTTGGCAAGGGCTGGACCTATTTAACGACTATTTTATTAGCAGTCGGCTTGGCAATTTATTCTTATAAAAAAACCACTAAACAATCATTAAAAAGGGTTGAAAAAGCTTATCAGAAAGAAATTGATAGACTTCAGCAAGTTTATGAACAAGGTGAATGGGAGGAACTAGAGCCTACCGATCAAATGAAGATAGTTTATGACAAAATACTTGAATATGACCAGGTAATTGAAGAATTGTCTCAGGAAAATGAAAACAACCAATATGACGCAGACATTGCGAACTTAATCCAGCAGCGGGAAAACTTTATCAATGCTTATCAATCATTAGATTTAGAGCGTAGGGTTGATTTAGATATTGAACCTGAGATTAAGTTTAAAATACCTAAAAATCTAAAGGATAAAATTAAATTATTTTTTATTTCTCAGGGCTTGCTTAACACGTTAAAAAAAGGCGGCGTTGTTACCTTCCTGATAGGTACAATTCTGTTGTTCCCGTCTATGCTGGGGATTGTAAGTGAAAATGTCAAAGATGTTGCCAACGCTAAACGGATCCAGCTTGAAGAAACTTTTGATGACTTAAGTTTTAAAATTTTAGTCCAGGACTCCAAACAACAACTAAAAGAAGCTGTTGCTCAGTCTAAACAAGCCTCAGATGCTGCTGCATTATCAGAAGAAGATGACCAGGTTCTCGATCAAATAGCTAAAGTTTTTGAAGAAAATGCCTTTGGCGTTCGTGTTGCAGGTCAAAGCGCACGTATCGCTTCAAATGCAGTAGTAAGGCACAACGCAAAAGAAAAGATTCTCGCGCGCCTATCATCAAAAAACCAACAGCTGATGCTGGCCAAAGCAACCAATATTAGTTCGGAATTACAAGATGTTCTAAAAATTGATTCGCTCTCCCGCACGCAAAATGGTCCGGTTACCCCCTTAGGCAAACAATTCAGGAAAGATCTGGTCAGCAAAGTCGTTAACAAAGACCAAAATACTTGGCGACAAATAAAACGTTCAGTAAAGAGTATTGGCTCCTCCTTTCAGACCCCTGCGAGTCCCCGCCAGATAAAAAGCATGATGATCTCAAATGTTGTCGGAAATATTATGCAAGTTACCGAAACACACGGGGTAACGAAAATAGCTCACGACGGATTTTCAAGTATTGCAGGAAATACTGCCGCCAATTTGTATGAAGTTGAATCGAATAAATTTATTGTCGAATTGGCTAAGTCAAATAACTTAGACGATGCATTAAAGCAATATTCAAACCTTAAAAAAACTGTGTTACCACGGCGCTATCAGGCGGGGATTAATGCAGGCTTGGGCAGTATTCCGGGGCACTCCGAAATAAAATCAGCTTTTGATTCTAGGCCACCGTCATTAAGTGCAATAGACGAACCGCACGTTAACTCAAAACGTTCCAGTGAACTGGTGAAGGCGATTGCGAAATCATCCGGCAGGAACGCCGCTATGCAAGCGGATGCACTGGCGAGCTTTGCTGACTATTTCCCTGGCTATAAAGGCGAGGATTTAAAAACCAATAAAGCCAAAACGCTAGGAAAAACTGCACAAAATCAAAAAGTTGCTTATAACCGTGCAAGAAGTTACACCAAGCTGAGAGGGTTCTCTCGAATTGGCGGCGTTTTAATTGGCCGTATGCCCGACGAAGAAGTCTTTTTAGATACTGAAAACTTTCGCTGGGAAAAACATGGCGAATTTATCGATATGTATATTAAGCTGGCAAGGCAGCCTGAAGTTAAATTAGGTTCCTTTCATCAAGAAATCGTATATCCAGCGCTTGGCTATGCTGCAGATGGCCGCGTAACAACCGTCACTATGGTATCTTCGGCACCTGTTTATGACTTAAAAATATTGCTTCATCCCGCTTTAATCGACTCAACTGTTGGTTGTTATGCGATTCGTCTGGACCAGATAGCAGATGAGCAATCCAGTTTGGTGCCTCAAATAATGGAAGCAAGAACCGGAGAAAATACCCGTATCGACAATATACGAACCCTTTACCAACTAGCTTGGGCATTACAGCTTAAAGAAATTTTTGCCAGTAACAGCCTTTTGCTTAATGCAAATCCGGATTTTGAAGATTATTTAATTTATGCAACTAAAGTGATTGAACAACTTACAGAAGTAGCCAAAGAAATCATTCAAAGTGGTGAATTTAATCTTAAATTCGCAAAAGAAAAGTCGGCATTCTTCCTGCCTGAAATCGTTAAAAACATTGAATCCTGCGCTGTAAAAGAGAGTTTTAACACTTGTATTAGCCAGAATGTGCCTACGAAGTTTTCAAGTATTTCTTCTTTAGATAATCCAATCTGGTTATATCCCGCTCCCGAAACGACTGAATGGAGTGGTGTACGAGAACAATCCTTTGTACTCAAGGAGGATTTAACATTCTTTAATGCCGGGGAGGATGATAGCCTTTTACCACTGCGATTCATGGTGCAACGTGTGTTTACCTCCGAGCCGTATTTTGCAGAGGAACCCAATGAATATGTTGACAATCCTCCTTACGAATTTAAAGAAGTTAACGCATTATTCAAACAGTATTTACCGCTCGAGATAGAAAAAAACAATGAGAAGAAGCAGGTTAGTCGTGTTATGCGGGAGTTTGTTAAGTTACAAAGATTATTTCGTTTAGCTTTGAATGGAAATTTGGGGGAATCATTTCCTGTTAACTCATTAGTTGATCTGGCTGACAGCATAGAAATTAAAAATGTCAGAACTTTACGCTGGCTTCCCAAATCAGGAGTCGCAGAGCAGTTAGCTCAAATGGAGGTTATAAGAGGTAGCCAACCGGAAAAAGCTAAGGAAAAATTACAACTCATAACCGAGTTAAGAAAAGAACTAGGTATAGTGGTCGACGAGCGGCAGTTAAGTGATCCTGAATTCAGTGTATGCCCAGTATTATATTAGCTCTTTTTATGTGTTAACTCTTGGATTGTAGTGCGGTAACTTGTGACCGTCTTGGTAATTCTTTTTACATATTTTTAGGCCGTAAAATTAAAATTTTAATAGGATATGTTTAAATTATTATTTTAATGAGGGGTATAGGAAACATAAACCACCTATTTCTCTTGGCTTGAAGAATATTGACCGAAAATCCCGCAAGTATTTACCTCTTGAGTCCAGAATCTCATCGTAAACCTAACACCAATGAAATCAACTAAACTTTCGAATGACTGTCTTTACTCCCCCCTTTGAAGGCAGTAGTTAACTTGGGAGGTATCAGGCTCAAGGCACAAGCTTGCCATTAATTCTATCTCGCAATGTGCCCC
>Ga0209184_1000550_pt1 | contig 37497 bp, 2 predicted proteins | sample EN8Hudsemesocosm_2_FD_184627 | JGI IMG/M metagenome (GOLD analysis project Ga0209184, IMG submission 184627) | Methane-oxidizing microbial communities from mesocosms in the Hudson Canyon - EN8C Hudson Canyon (SPAdes) (version 2) | ecosystem: Environmental > Aquatic > Marine > Cold seeps | place... | reverse complement strand
CCTTTAGCAAAAAAATGGAACTACATTCAAGGTACGTTATTAGCCTATAACTCGAATGTGGCCCCTTTTGTGGTGCTGCATACCTTTGATAGTATGCGTAAGATGATAGCCAGTTATTAGAAATAACAGGCATTCGGAGTTACTTAATTGCGCGAATGCCTTTGCTTTCGATAACAATCTTACGGTCTTTATACAACTTACCAATCGCCATCTTAAACGCACGCTTACTCACGCCAAAGTGCATCTCAATAAGTTCGGCAGGGCTTTTATCGCTCAATGCTAAAAAGCCATTGCCATCTTCAACCTTCTGCATGATCTGCTCAGACAAACCACCGACTTTTTGATAACCGATAGGCTGTAAGCTTAAATCTAAGCGCTTATCGTCACGCTGCTTACGAATATAAGCATCCATCTTTTGACCAATACGAATACCTTGGCGGATATCGCTATGGTGAATTAGGCCCCAGTATTTGTTATCGACAACCGCTTTGTAACCCAATTCAGTACGGGCGGCGATGAGTACTCGAACTTTATCGCCAGGGTTGTAGTTATCGTAAATAACCGCGACTTCATCTTTAATAAAGCGGTTTAAACGGGTCGTAGCGATAATGCGATCGGTATTATCCATGTGGACATAAACGATGCAGTGTTGGCCAATTTCTAAGCGCTTCTTTTGTTCAGCGAAAGGTAAGAACAAGTCTTTTACCAAGCCCCAGTCTAAGAAGGCACCCATTTCGTTCACATCAGCGACTTCAAGGTTAGCAACCTGGCCTACGGTCGCACGAGGGCGCTGGCAGGTAGCAATAACGCGATCTTCAGAATCTAGGTAAATGAAGACCTTGATCACATCACCCACTTGGCAATTGTCTGGCACTTGTTTGTTAGGCAATAAAATATTGCCAAAATCACCGGCGACTAATAACGCGCCCATGGGTAATATTTCACCGACTTCTAGATTGGCGTATTTACCAACGATTGGAGTGGTTGGAGTAAGGGAGTTTGAATTTTGCATAGGGCAATTCCGTATAGTGAAGGACACTGATTTCTGCATCAGTAATAAAGGCGCATTGTATCAAAATCAAGGTTCAAGCACTACTAGAACGCGGATTGTCAATGCAAAAGTCCAAGGTTATTGATAAAAACGGAGATGTTATTGATTTAATGAACAAAGACTTTATTTATAAGTTTCTTTGTAGTTAAATGCCGCCATATTTATATCTCTATTTTGCTGTTCGTGTGTCAAGGATGATTTCTATGCGCTACCTCTTGAGCGTTTTTACCACTTTATTTCTCTTTTTAGTCGCAAATTCCCATGCTAATGCGTTGGAAATGGACTTTGTGCTGGTATCTCCACCTTTAGCGAATCATTCAAATGAGTATCTGCTAAAAATTGATGACTGCTCTAGGGTGAAATCAGTTAAGTTTGCGACTTCAGAGGTCTCGGTAACGTCTGCGGAAAGAGCTAATAATGATAATTCCTGCCAATTTTTATATGAGTTCGAGCTTAGTAAATCACTTAATCCTTCCGTAGTAATTAATACTTTAGATGGTGATCTCTCTTATCAAGAGTCATTTTCAGTTGATACTAAATCTCCTCAACTTACTTTAGAAAACCTGTCTTTAATTTCTAATGGTTCTGAACAATCATTATTGCTTGAATTTACCGCTACTGATGACATTGATGTGTCTTCTGTCAATCTGGATGTATTGGGTGTCAGTGCGGGCTTGCTATCTTCAAAGGGCGGAGTGATCGATGAGGTAGATGAGTTTGCGTTTGTAAAAACTGAGCGAGTAACTAGAAGGCCAGTACCTGGCGAGAATCGAATTGCTTTTGATTTACCGCTGAATTCGAGTCTAACGGTAGATCAAATAAATCGAGATTCATTAATCTTTATTGAAGCTTTTGCTTTAGATTCAAGTGCAAATATTAGCACAATTAGCACAATAAGGAGCTTAGGGGGAACCTTAGAGGAAAAACCTAAAGAATTAAAGCTAGAAACTGAAGAATTGATATTTGTAGATCCTCTAGAGGTGATTTTTTTAATGCCTAAAGTGGACTTTGAGTTCTCTGGGCTTGTCGATATGTCAGGTTCAGGTACTGGAGTGACCTATGAAGTAAGTGATACACGCTATATACAAGTAACGAGTGACGGTCGTGTTATCCCACTAGCAGAAAATTTAAATAATCCTTTATATATTACCATCAGTTATCCAGGGGTTGCTGAACTTCAAATACCGGTAATAGTTGAGTTCTCAAGAGAACTAGAGTCGTTAGAGGCAAGTGAAAATATCATCACCTTGCCCTCATTAAGTCAGTTTCATTCGATCAATAATATTTACGCTATTTATGATGATGGTAGTAAAACAAAGTTATCTCGGAGCGTTCCTTTAGCCATCTCAATTGATTCACCTTATGAATCTGTTTTAGAGCTTAATCAGTCATTGTTGAGTATTAGCTCCAACTCTGTTATCGACAGTGCTTCTCCAGCCACTATCACTATTGCCTTAGTATCTAAGCCCGAAGTTAAAGGTAAGGTGCAGGTATTAGCGAATGACGCTCCGCCGGTATTAACTCTCAAGCTTCCTCAAACAGTATTGGCTGGAGAAGAGGTGGTTATTACTGCAATTGCTAAGGATGACGTTAGTATTAAAAACGTCGATTTTTATATTAATGGTAGCAAAGTTACTAGCGCTAAAAGTGAGCCGTACCGGTTGCTTTTGAATGTAACCGACGAAATGCTAGGCCAAAATGTAGAGATATATGGGATAGCCTATGACTCGATTGGGCAGGCGGGTCGCTCTCTTGATTATAATCTTTCAGCGCAAAGTAAAGATTCTATAACAATTCCTCCTACGTTATTAGAAAAACCCGCTATTGGACAACGTGTTGTCGAAGGAATGCCAGTGAATCTGGCATTAAGTCATAATTTAGGTAAGAAAGGTGAGCATAAAGGCTCTTCTGGTATTACGCGAGTAGAGTTTTATGGCAGCGGAAATTTCTTAGATGAGTCTGTCTACCCTCGGATAGAAGAAAGGCCTGTGAAAGAGGGGACGAAAACTGTTATTTACATGTATGAAGTTTGGAGTGGAAATTTTAATGCCCCTGAATTAGGTCTAGATGAAACCTCTTTAGCAATTAACTCGAAGATTTATATCGGGGAGCATTACAAAGAAGGAGAAGGGAATTTAATTAAGTTAATTAAAAATGAATCTCCAGTTATTTATGTTGAGAAACCTATCGTTGGCGCTCATGCGACAGAAGATACAAGTGTTTCAGTCAGTTTAAAAGCCATAGATGATACCTTATTTTATGGTAGTACCGTTGAATTACTATTGAACGGTAAAGCTATTGATACAATCAATATTCGAGATAACGCATATATTGATAAGGGTAGCTTTGCACTGCATGAAAAAACGAATGATTTCTCGTTTGATATTGAATCTGACTGGGTTGGAACAGAATTAGAAATTCAGGGAAGAGTCATCGATGCTCATGGAGTGGTATCAATATCTGAAGTGAGAATATTGCCTGTTAAGGCCGACCAGCCGCCAACGATTGCTTTAACAGCTCCAGTTGTTGGGCAGCGTGTTACTTCCGGAACAAATTTAGAATTACGAGCAGAAGCGACTGATGATATTGGGATCAAAAAAGTCAGTTTTTATGTTAACGAAGTACTGGTAGGGGACGATTATAGCGCTCCTTTTGCCGTTATATATGAAACGCTTAGTAATATTGAAATAGAACAGAAGCTATCAGTTAAAGCGATTGTTGAAGATGTTAGCGGCAAAATTACTTCAAGTAATGAGGTGTCTGTAACGCTTGGGAAGGACGAAGAGCCACCAGTGATCAATTTAGCATCACCGTCCATTACGAAAACTCATGCCGGTGATGATTTAGCCGTATTAATCGAAGATACTGAATTTGTCTTAAAGGTTACGGGCTATGATGATGTTGGTGTCGTTAAGCTGCTTATAACCGGCGTAAAGAAGGTTGGCAATCAATATGTACTGACGGGGCAAGATGAGGATGTATTAACTGGAGACGATTTTTATCCTCAAACTATGCCAGGAGCCTTAAAAGCTTACTCTTCTTTAAAACTTGTAAGATCCCCTTTATTTAGTGATGGCGATCAAGTTGAATTTGATCGCTACCCGATTGCTGCAACAGCTTGGGACGAGAGTGGGAATTCAAGCACTCTCAATGCCGTAATTGCAGTCATTAATGATGAAAAGCCTGAAATAAAAAGTGCATTTTCGGATAAGCCTGCCTACTTCCCGTTATCGACTATTTTTGCGGATGTTGTTGCAGAAGACGACCGAGGAGTGCAAGAAATTTATGCGGACTTTTTATTGGATGGTAAGAAAATTTATAGCGCAAAGAAAGATAAAGCAACAGGACTCGTTGCTCAGCAGGTGGTGCAGCAGTCTTTTGAATTGGATCTAGAAAGTTTATCTGGGATTTCGAATGTAAAGCAAGTATTGGAGGTTCAATATTTAGCCATTGATGATGCAGGCCAGTCTTCCGATATCTATAAACAAACAATTAATATAAATCCAGACAATGAGGCTCCACTAGCCGCAGTTACATCTCCTATACAGGGGAGTGATTTGTTCATAGGGGAATCTTATAGTTTTCAGGTTAGAGTCAAAGATATTAGTAAAATTGCGCATTTAAAAGTTACGGTGACTCAAGGTTCTAATAGTCAGACATTATTCAATCAAACTGTGAATGTTGAAAAAGGCGGTTTGTATACCGGTGGGTTTAATTACCAAATCCAGCAGGAAGAGGAGATTGTAGTAGCGCTAGAAGCAAAAGATAACTTCGGTAATACATCAACATCTAATTGGCGCTATAGTGCAGTTGATGATAGCGGTCCAATAATCTCGATAAGAACTCCAGCTTATGGAACGCGTTTTATAGAAGGCGAAGCTATATTCTTATCCGCCAGGGTGACTGATAATAGTGAAGTTACCGCAGTGACAGCCTTTGTTCGACATTCTGATGGTACTTACTACGATAAAAAAGAATTTACCCAGCAAGAGCTCGATAAAATAATCACTCAAGGGCGTTATTTTGTTCATTCATCAAGAATTCCAACCTTACCTACAGAGGGGCAAATTGAGATTGGCTACGTAGCGGTTGATGATTATGGTAATGAAACAACGAAACTTATCGATATAGAAATATTTGATGATGTGAATGCTCCGACAGTAGCTTTAAACAAGCCCACAGAAGACTTTAGTTTACTACCCACTAATAGTTTTGCTCTGGAGGGTATCGCTAGAGATGATAAATATATTAACGGTATTAAAGTGGTCCTAGAAAATCCTGAAATAGGGCGCTTCGTTTTACCTTGGTCCGTTATAAAGAAAAAAGACACTATTGAACAAATCACCTTACCTAACCCTGGTACATTTGGTGAAATTATACTAGCCGAAGTCTATCGTTCGGAATTTAAAGGTGAAGTAAAGCTACCAGAAAGCTATTTACAGTTCGCTGGTAAAGTATTTGATGTCTATATCGAAGCAGAAGATTATGGGGTTAATGTTGGTACCAGCAGAAAAGTTAAACTAAAAATCTTGGGGGATGTGGATGCTCCCACTATTGATATTCTAAAGCCATTCAACCCCTTCTTTGAGACACAGACGTTGGTTGTTAAGGCTAATCTGACCGATAATATTCGACTTGCGAGTTATCAAATACATGTACTTGTGGATGATGAACGTTATTCTCACCCAGTAGGGGTGCTGGATAACAAGAGCAGTGGGTTCAGTGTTGTAGTCGATGAATTTGACTCTTTAAGAACAAAAGCGATAGAAAGCGGATTATTAACCGTTGAAATCAGTGCCACAGATACCAGTGGTAATGAATCCATTAAGTCAATACAAGTTGATGTGCTTCCTGATGAGAACCCAACCTTAAGTCTGAAAGACCATCAGCCCTCCGACTTAATAGATTATGCCGATATTAAATGGGCAAAAGTGAGTATTGTTGATGATTATTTTGATGAAAATGATCATCAAAATCCTGATCATACTCAACAAGGGTCTTTCTTTGTTTATAGCAGTTTAGAAGGGAGATCGTTAATAGGCGAAGCTGAAGACCTTCTTGAGGATGATGATATAATTAAAAAGCGTCGAGTGAAATTCGATTACCCTGAATATAATAGCAATAACGATGCTAGCGCATTTATTTTTCCAAAAACCAAGCTTATGTTTTCCGCTGGTTCACTTGTAGCTGAAAAAATTATACAAGGTGGGACACACCATAAAGAGTTTGAGATTGAATTAAATAATCTAGGTGTAATAGGTTATTGGATTTATGAAGAGAGCAATAACATCTGCCTTAAAGAGCCTGACGCTGTCTATGTCGAAGGATCAGGTTTCAATGTTGATTTGTATCTTGATAGCTTTACAACGCAATTCAAAATAGTCCCTGTGTATGAAGACGATGCTCTTGCAGTCATCGATCACTTTTATCTATACCGTAAACTAACGAGCAAAGTTCATTCGCAAACAACTGCATTGGGCGGCATATATTCTAATAATACTGTCAAAGGCTATGTCGCGATAAAAGATGAAGGTGATGCATCAGGACTTGCATACTTATCCGTGGATAATGTTTTTGAAACGGTTTATTTCGAAAATTCTGCTGGGCACACAGTACCTGTTCCAAAATCTAATTGGTCTAAAATACACGCCTATGGCTACGCCTGGGACTGGAAATCATTTGAGCGTCCTGCCGTTGACCTATTAGCGCTCTATACAATCGATATAACTGAGGATGTGACATCTCCAGAAACAATTATTACTGAGCCAGCAGATAGAACATTTTTCGTTCCTCTCGATTATCTCAAGGTCGCCTTTCAAGCTGAAGATAATACCAGCCTGTTAAATCATTACCGACTATTGGTTAATGGTAAGGTAGAAAATCAAATATCAGGAATCTATAACGAAAAGAGCAGCTATTTCCGTTATGAAGTACCTCGTAATTACCCTCAGGGTGAAATGACTTTAGCCATTGAAGTTGAAGATGAATCTGAGTGGGTCGCTATTGATGAAAAAGACTTATTCATCGATAGAAATGAACCGCCAAGCATAGAATATAAGAAATTTATTGACTCAGTGAATGCGGCTGATAAACGTATTTACACACAACCTGAACGACTAAATTATGGTGAGTTCTGGGTGCGTATTGGTGAGACCTTTGAGTTTCAAACGCTAGTCTCTGATGATGCTGGGTTAACGAATTATGCAATTCATCGACTCAATAGAGACGGTACTCGTACTCTGGAATATAACAAGGATTATGATACTCAATGCCCTCAGCCCCGTATTCTAGAGGAGTTTGAGTCGGCTCGGATTTTATTCAACCAAACTGAGCCTACGGAATATGAAATTGCGTTAACCGATACCTATGGCCATGTTACCAAACGGGTGATACTCGTTCATCCGTTGGGGAATATGTCGCCTGAAATACGATTCACTGGGCCGTCCAATAATCAATATATCGCAGCGGGAACGTTCCGCATCAAAGTGGGTGTTGTTGCTACTGATGATCGTAGACTAAACCCTCAAAAAATAGAAATATTTGCAGATGGTGTCAAGCTAGAACGACTAGGATTTAATTATGACACTATGAACGGAGATGCCGTATCGGGAGGAGTGCAAGCCATTAATGCAGCCTTCGAAGATATTTATGACGCGATTGAAGGTAAGTACTCGGTTGAACTGGCTAATGAACATGGTTTTAAAGAATCAGATAATGCTCAAGCGTTAGGTTTTGTTTTAGAAATGCCTCCAGGGCTGATTCGTTATAATGAAAATATAAAGCTTGTGGCAAAAGTTACAGATGCGGCAGGAACTGTCGGCATTCATGAAATTAATTTAATTGGTGCCGCGGACGAAATTAATCCAGAAATTATCATCAATGCACCAGAGCTAGGTTATGGACCTAAAGAATTTACCGACTTTACTTTAAGTTATCGCGGTTTTGATAACGTCAAAGTACAGTCTTTGGAAATATATACGAGTTATGGGGCAAGATTACCCGATGATAGTTATGTGAAGTTGGACTATGGCAATCCCTTTACTCAGCGAAATAATATCCCAAGTAGAGATGAATATATTACCTCTACGTTAAATATTGATACTCCGGATTATTCAGACATTATTCATGTAGATCGCTTAATTGAAATCATAAATAAATTTGATTCTATTAGTGCTAATGATGTTACAGAAGAGTATCGCTTTGATCGCTGGGTTAAAATTATTGCCCGTGATGCCGCTGGTAATATACGTGAGCGTGAAGTTAACTTACCGGTTAGAGTCGATGAACGTCCTGTCGTAGATATACTAGATCCTTTACCAGGGCAAAAAGTCGTTGAAGGCTCGAAGTTATGGGTCAATGTAAATGCCTTTGATGATGTCGGTATTCAACAGATACGTTTAACCGTAAAGCAAGGCGATAGCGATGACATTATTTATGAGCGCCTATTGCGAGAATCCCCATGGAATTATTTATTCGATGTGCCTGCATTTAACTCTACCAGTGCAATAGAAAATAAACTGACTGTTTTTGTTGAAGCTATTGATACTTATGGTCATGCATTTTCAATAGATTTAGATAAGCATATAGCAACAGAAACACTCTATTTAGAAGTGGTTGAAGATGTTCCTCCTGTTATCGGAATCGGTAAACCAGAGCATGGTGATTCTATTACTGAAGGTGAGAGTCTATTTATTCAAGTAGCCGCAACCGATGATGTCGCGATTCAAAGTGTTACCACAACCATTTCGGGCTTGATTGATGGCGACTTAACCCAAGTGGATTATTCATACCCTTATGAATTTTTGGTACCTATTCCTTATGGGCAAGCGGGTAATAATCTTACTGTTAAAGCAAGTGTGACTGAATTAGCCTTTGGAAAAACAGGGCGAACGGTTGAATCACTTGATCAGCCAGAAGTTATTGTTTTAGCCGACTCAGAACCTCCACTACTAACGATAGTAGAACCTCAAGAGCAGGGCTTTGCTGTAGAGAAGCGAGTATTGCCTTATCATATCGAATCGACTGATAACGTAGAAGTCACCTTCGTAAAAACTAAACTCTTCGTCGACAGTAATCAAGATGGTAGTTATGAGGAAAGCGAGCTAGCGACGCAGCAAATATTATTGGCAGCGCCTTATGCCGGGCAGCTAACATTGAAATCATTGGCTGAATATGCCCCGTTAATAGATGCCCCCACTCAGTTGTCGGCAAAACTGCTAGTTGAATCGATCGATGGCGCAGGCAATATATCAATTGCAGATCGATTCTTAACAATTCGAAAAAACCAGCCTCCTGTCGTGCAAGATATCAAATTACTAGACCACCGAGGTAATAGTTTAGGGAATATTTCGGAGATAACCGAAGGTCGTGGCGTGGCCGTTGCTGTTACCGCTACAGACCCGGAAGTCGGAGTTGATTCTGTGCAGATCTTTATGTCTTTAGATAATGAAGAGTTTGAACTTGTGGCAGAAGATTATTCAGCCCCCTTCCAATTTCAATACAAGGTTCCCGCTGGCAAGGTTGGCACTACTATCCGTTTTAAAGCTTTAGCAACGGACTTAGATGGTGAGATTTCTCCCGCGTCATTAATAAAAACAGTAACTATTGTGGAGGATTTACCACCCGAAGTTATTATTGTAAAACCTGATAGCGATGAATCCGTTATTATTGATGGCCAAGACTTAATTATTTTCGCCGAGGTACGAGATGACCTGGGAGTTGAGGGCGTTGAAAGAGTCGTTTTTTATGTGAATGACAAACCGCTATTAACTCAGTATCAAAATGTCAGTGAAAACGATGGCGGCTATGAGCAAGAATTTATTTATAAAGGCGTAATCCGGCCACCTGAAGCAACAGATGGATTTGTTGTAAAAGTCGTTGCCTATGATGTATTAGGGCATAGAGCTGAATCTCAAGTCGTAAGAATCGGGCAAATTGAAGATACAGTTGAGCCTAAAGTTTCTGTACTTTGGCCCGCAGATAAAGAAATTTTAACGGCAGGTGAGCCCTTTAAAGCGATTGTATCAGTTGCCGATATTGGCTCAGAGCTCGATCGTCGAGTATTTATGAATTGGTATCGTGAATACCGACTACCTAGCGGTGACTGGGTAACACTAGATTCTAATCGCATCCAGTTATTCCGTGATGATGTTCGCGGTGATAATGATCTCACCCCTGTCAGCGATGAAGGGAATTATTATTACGTTTATTGGGCAGATTTTTCAGACGGTAATATTCTACAGCGCAGTGATAAACCCCATGAACGAGTTCGAATAGATACCGAAGTCGTAACGGCTAAGCATACAGTTATTGAACAAAATACTCATGAAATAGGTCTGCGAACTAGTCAGCATCGATTTATCTCGACCTCTCAGGTGAGTATTCCTGATATGTCTGATAACCCTTATTACACGGCGATTGACCAGTTTAAATCGCCAGTCAGAACGGGAGCGTTGCTAGCTGCGTGGTCAGATCTAAACCCTATTCGCATCGACAGGTCGCTCGGTAATAAGCGCTATGCTGATTACCCGAATGGCGGTGGAGGCTCATGCACAGGAATGATGATCTTAGATGAGGTGAATGAAGGCCAAAGTGATGAAAAAGGTAACTTCTACATATACTCATCCTTGCTAAACGGTGCCGCAGAAATTTTTGCCGGAAGCATTACTGAAATACATACCGATGCTAACTTTGTTCTAGCTTCAAAAAGCGCAGTGCCTTTGCAGTATAGAAATAATTACGCTAATGATTCCGATAATGATGGAATCCCTGACTTTGGCTGCGACAGTAATGTAGGGTCTGGCTTAATCGGTGAAATTAAAAAAGATAAGGCCACTGGCGGTATTTATGGTGACAATCTAGATTCTGAGTTATTAATTTTCACCAACCAAAATGGTGATGGCCAATTTGGCTTGCCGTATTTATTAGCTGGGCGAGTCGATTTACCTTACCCAGATACCTACGGATTAACCCGTAAAGATGACTTAGCGTTTATCGCGAATGGGTTGGGTGGTATACAGGTTATAGACGTCAGTAATTTGAACGCTCCTTATCATGTTGGTTTTATTAAACCTAACGGTTTTGCTAGAGATGTAAAAGTAGTAGGGAATTACGCTTATATAGCGGCTTCTCACCAAGGTTTGGCCATTGCTGATATCAGTGACCCAACCATGCCTGTAGTCGCACAGCTGGACACTTTAGGCATAGCTAACCGTATTGATATTCGAGGCAATAAACTTTACCTCACGAATATGTCGGGGGATGGTTTAATTTCTCAGTTAAACGTTATCAATATTACCGACCCGCAAAACCCGACCATGAGTCGAGTGGTTGATCTGCTTCCCGCACGAGAAGATTTTGTACAAGACGGAGCTTATGACGTAAAAGTGGTTGGCAATAGCGCCTATGTCAGTGTGCATTATTCTGATCAAGAAGATAAGCCGACTCAATCATTAATAGAAGTAATCGATCTCGAAAAACTAGATGATCCGTTATGGGACCCAACGGTTCCAGCCGTTATTCATCAGCTTGGAGATGTGGCCCGTGATGATTTTTCTATTCGAGATATCACCGTGGGTCGTGGCGGAATTCAAGTTGCTGCAGGTAAGCGAGGAATAGCAAAACTGGAGCTTACTGAGCTCTCGGTATTGGCGACGACTCCGGCCGCGTATGAGTCCTCAGTCTCAACTGATTTGACCAATATATTAATTGAACTTAGTGATGTATTAAAATTTGATACGAATTTAACCGATTATGTCCAAGTATTTGAAGGTGAGCCAACGCTAGGCTTAGACGTTACAGATCAATTCAGTATCGATTTTAAACAGAGAAATGGAGCTCCAGCATATCGGTTTGTAGAACTAAAACGCACGGGAAGTGAGTTGCTAAAAGATCAGCAATATTTCATTCGTTTGAAAGCGGGCTTAGCTCCTTTAACTGGACATAATTTAGCCAAAGATTTTCAATTCAGTTTTATTACCTCGGTTGCGGGTAATTTAAGCTTACCTGATATCGTTTCAATTACTCCTGATAGTGGCCCTATTCAAGGTGGGACTCAGGTTATTATTCGAGGTCATGATCTGGGCGAAAATGCCGAAGTCTACATTGGCGGCCAAAAGCACGAGATTGAAACTTACCTGCCGGCTGGGCAAGATAATCAATACGATGCGATTACAGTTACCACAGTGCCCAATTATGCGGGCGCGGCAGCGGTTAAGGTTATTACTGCAGAAAATCTAGAAAATTCAGTGATAGGCGGCTTCGTATATCTAGATACTCTACACATCAATTTTATCGATCCGCCTGTCGTCAATGTAGCTCAGCGTGGAGTAAACGATAGAGTATCCATTGTAGGTTATGGCTTTCATGAAGGGGTCATCTTAAAGACGTGGATTAGCGGTCAGCCAGAGACAGTGATTGAAGATGACGTAGATCAAGATAGGCTAGAACTATATAGCTCAGAAAGAATGTATTGGGTTGCCCCTGATTTTGGAACCTATCGTGGTTTTGTTGATTTAGAAATAAGTGATGAGCACGGTCGAAAGTTCCGTATGCCAAATGCTTTATTTTATGGCAACTTAGAAGTTAACAAGGTCATTCCGGAAGAATTTCCTATTGATGGGAGCAAAACTTATATTCCTGATCCCGCTAAGCTCCCACCTGGTCGATTAATTGATATTGATCACGATAGCGAGTTGGGACTAATTTATGCGATGGGGACAGGTGTTAAGAGCTTTGATGGTTCGGGGACTAATACTAAAGCCAAAACCATTGAAGAATTGCAACGCGGTAGTTTATACAGCTGGATATCATTAGTGCACTATGAGCGCGATGCACTTGAAGACGCTGCCATCATGTTAAATTTGGGCTATTACAACCTACCTGCGGAATTGGTCCCTCATGACATGCTACTGTCTGAAAGCAATATGTATGTGACGGCCACGTCTCCAGATCTTCCTTATATAGACACTGATTATGAATCAAAAGAATGGTTATTGGTTTACGATCGCGAAGACCGTTTACCGGGTCAAGGTGGAGTAGAGCAGCCTGATGGTAAGGATAGGGATATTCTATTCGCATTACCCTTGCCAATTGAAAGTGATAATGAAGAACGATCGAAAGTTATAACCTATCGCCATATGGTTTATAAAGATAATTTATTGTTTATCTACGCGCCTATACATGGGCTCGTTGTTGTTAACTTATCCAATCCAGAGCGCCCCTTCGTTATTAAAACGATTAAGAAGTTTGTTAACGAAAAAGGTGAAGAAGTAGCCTTTGGCGGTAAGGGCTTAGAAATCATCGATAACAAATTATTTATCGGTCAATCGGATTGGGCGGTTTATGATATTTCCCAATCAACCGTACCCCAAGTAGCGGCTTTCAAAACGCAAAACAGCTCTGGTTTTAACGCCAGTGAGGTCATGCTAGGGGATACACTCGTTACCTCTTCCGGAGGTGAACAGCAGCTAAGTATTTATGATGTTGAGCAACCGAAATTTGCGCAATTGGTCGGTCGTCAATATGGTCATGGGATGGATGTAACGGGGAAAACCCGAGGTTTCTCATCCAATGCCTCATTGTTAATGCGCTCATCTTATTTAAGTTCTGGCAACGAAAAGAAGACCGAAGAAGAGCAAGAAGAAGATGCGGGTAGTGATAGCAGTTCGTCAGAATCAGATGCAGCTAGTACGGCGAGTTGTTTAAAGGGCTACGGTACTCTATTGGATGCTTCCGATCGTCAAAATAGTACGATTCTCGATGTGTTTTTAATCAACCCCTGCCCAGAAGCAGGAGAATATCCTAGCGGATATAATAATGATTTATATAATGGCTTAACTCTGTTTACTGATGATGGTCTGATTCTAGACGGCCATAGAGGGCTATCGATTATCGATAGTATGACTTTAGATCTTGTCTCTAGTTATCCAGAAGATGATAGCAGTCGTTTCCCTCGTGATGGCACTATCGAGCTCGAATTTACCTTACCGATCAATATTCCGGCGAACCAAACACTGGATGATTATTTACAGCAATACATTAAAATTAACTTAGATGATGGTACTGATAACGGTCAGAATATTGTATTCACCATTATTCAAGATCCTGTTGAAGCTAGAAGAATACAAATAAAGCCTCACAATATTTTAGAACCAGATGCTAACTACCGAGTACAGCTATCGGGTAATAAAGCAAGCCGTCGTACGATCGGCCTATTTGAATATTCGCTTAATTTCACTACCGCAAGTGGCTCTGGATTAGTTCCAGAGATTCTGTCTATTCTGGATCCGGTTGCGTTAACAACCGGTGGCACTCCGGTATCGGCGGTAATTAATAATGACCAAGGGCCTATCTTCTTAATTGCTGGAGAGCCTGCGCGCATTCTTAGTACTACTGATAATACAGACCCTGATCTTCTTGGAAGTACCATATACCAATTAGAAGCTCCTGAAAATTTAGCTGGCCCAGTATCATTAGAAGTGATCAATGATAATGGAACTTCAGATGACTTAGTTGGCGCCATTGTTTATGTAGAGCCGTTGGGGCTTGATAGTAATACGCCAACTGAAGGCAGTATTAATGGTGGTACTAAGGTCGTTCTTAAGGGTATTGGTTTTCAGTCGGCACAAACTCTTTCTATTAGTTTTGGTGGCTACCAAGTAGCGAGTGATAGCTTTAAAGTACTCGACTCTGAAACGATTGAAGTTTACTCACCGCCGGCACGACTAGGGCGGGTAGATATCACGATTTCTTCGCCAGATGGACAAAGCGCAACGTTAAAAGATACTTTCGATTACCAACAGCCGCTGCAGTCAAAGATTCGAACCGGCACTGTGTATGATATGGAGTTAGACCCTTCAGGCACCTTCATGATGCTAGGTTCTAGGAATGGCTTAGAAATCGTTAATATCGATCCGTCTAAATACACCACAAATCCGTTAATCGATACCGACGGAGATGGCATCTTAGATGGCCCGTTGAATCCTGATGACTTGTTAAAACCGATTAATTTTGCAGATTCAAAATACCCTGATGATCGTATTATTGCTCGTGTGAGCATACCGGGCGGCAAAGCAACGGGCATCAAAGGTTTCTTTGAGCGTCAAACCGACCGAGTTTTCGTTACTGGTGGTGACGGTTCTTTATCCATTGTGGCCTTTAATGCAGGTAATGTTGACCAAGCAACCATCGTAAGAACATTAGAGCTTCCAACTGATTTTGCTCGTGGCGTTGATGCACGAAATAATCGTGCGGTAGTAGCAATGGGGCATGCAGGCATAGGGGTGATTGATACCTATGTTCATAATAAAGCTTATTTAATGGATTGGACGGCCTTACCCGAAAATAAACTGGCTAATGATGTAGAAGTACTCGATTACCGCTCAGGGTTTGGTGAGCTATATGCAGTAACCGCGGGTAAATTTGATTTAGACAGTAATCAATTAACATCCACGGAAGCCAGCCGAGAAGGTGGTTTCTACCTGTATAACCACAGCCCTAAAACTGGCTGGGAAGTACTCTCTCATCTTCCTATTGCCGCTAGCCGAGTGCGAGTTGTAAATAATATTGCCTACCTATCAGCAGGTGATGACGGTGTTGTCATTGTTGATATTTCTGATCTACGCAAGCCAAAAATTATCAGCCGTTTAGCCGGCCTTGGTTATATTTATGATTTGGATGTGAAAGGCCACGTATTGTATTTAGCTAGAGGTGAAAAGGGCGTACTTTCAGTTGAAGTTAGTGATCCTTCTACCCCGTTAATTTATGAAGGGATCGAAAATAGCATCAATACCGAAACTCAGGTTGTCGTTGCAACTAATTATGCGGTTGTTGGAGCGGGAGTTGTTCGTACTTCTAATTCAAGTTATGGGATTCTGAATGTAGCCCCTGATGTGATTTTAAAACTTCATACTTGGGATCCAAGAAATTCCATTTTAGATAGAGACGCCGATGGTGCGCTACGTATTCGCTTGCGGTTTAGTAAAGCAATTGATCTTTATGATGAAAACTTAAATGCTTTCGAACTGCTCACCTCAGATGGTCAGTTATTGCCGATCACCACAACGATTGAGGGGAATGATGGTGTTTTAGTGCTTGATACGAGTCATGGCTTAATCGTAGGAGAGCAATTTAATGTGGTGGCTAAAGCAGGCCTGTTATCGGTGAAGCCTCTGACGGAAACGAACTTCCTAAAACTGTATGAATTACCACGTGATGTCACCATACCTATGACGTACCGTGGCGCACGCCCAGATACCATTCATATTGAATCCATAGCGCCGCGTCGAGCGCCTGTGAATAAAAAGCAAGTGGTAAAAATTGCGGTTCAGGGTGCGCCGATAGACAGTACCCGCGTGCGCTTTTGGTTGGCGGATCAAGAATTAGTGATTACAGATTCAAGCAGTAATGACGAATTAGAAAGGCTGGCTATTTTTACGGCTGAAATCCCAGCATTACCGGTTGCTGGTCAGTATGACTTACGCATGTCAGTTGAGAAATCAGGTATCTGGCAGAACCGCATTTTATACGGTGCTTTTAGTATCGATGCGCCGCTAGTATTTGAAGTGATAAAACCTTTGTGGGGCCCAGTGAGTGGCGGTAATAAATTAACCATTACCGGCTCTGGTTTTGAACCGGGTAATACGGTGATGGATGGTCTACAACTGAAAATCGGCTCAGTGCTGGTCAATCAAATTGAAGTTGTTGCCAGTAATAAAATGTACATCACGGCGCCTTCTGGTGTGCCGGGAGTGCATAAACTTATTGGTAAAAACCGATATGGGGCCAAAGCTGAAAACAGTCCTGGGTATGGATTTGGTTTGCGTCAAATAGCCCAAGCCAAAGCACTATTACTTTCTGCAGAAGATGTGTTGGTTGATAAAGAAACTGGTTTAGCTGCAGTAGCGGCGGGCTATTACACCATGACGCCTAAAGGTAAGACTGGACCTAAAGGTGAACCTAAGCCTCACATTACTCAAAATTACCGTGGTAAAGGCTTAGGAGAAAGTTACCGAGCATTAGTATTTGATATTAATGATCCATCAAACCCAGTAATGAGTGGCGGTAATACCGCACTGAGTAGCGGTAAGGATGCTCGCACGCAGTTAGATCGTTGGTTGGTTCATCGTACTCCAGAAGTAAGGTTATTAGCAGGGGGCTCTATTACGTGGCAAGTGCGTGAAGAAATGGATTATAACGCCGAATATGTTCCGCCTATGCAATACGATTCGATCAAATTACAAAAAATGACTTTGATTGAACCTGATGGTGTCGAACGTGAGCGCCTTATGGTTGCTCAAGGCACAGGTGGAATTGGCTTGTTAAATTGGGACGAACAAGCTGGCTTGCAAGTGATTAGTGATGTTAATCAGGGTGATGACCGAAAGCATAATATTGACTTTGAATATCAAGGTAATATGGCATTTTCTACAATGCAGTATGGCGGTGGGGGTTATTTTAAACCAGAAGATGAGCCTATTCCTAAAATATGTATACCTGTTAGTGGTGGAGGTGGGGACAAAGACAATGCACCTAAGTTTGCGTTATATAGTTATCAAGACTTAGAAGACCCTGTTGAATATGAAGTTGATTGGGCAGTAAGTTCACAGAGAATTGAAATAACTAATGAAAGAATATTAGCTGGGGGCTCAGTTAAATCTGGAGGAGAAAACTTATTTGAAGGGGGATGTGATTATATGCGTTCGGGCTTTGCCGGAGCACCTTCATCAGGCAACCCAGAAGATTATGACGCGCCATTTACTATTTGGGACATCAACGCCTTTGATCCAAACGATCGCTTAGAAATTACTGTATTAACCAACCCAGTCGATTTCTTACGTTATGATGATTACATCATCGCTGCTTTGGGTGAATACGGTTTAGAGGTAATTAGCCGTAAGAACCCTAACGATAGATACCGCTTTGCCATTACCGAAGACCTGCAAGAAAACATCGGTAGTGTAGAGCGCTTAGAATTATTGGGAAGTACTTTATTTATTTCAGGTAATGGTGGCGGCTTAATAGTCTTAGATTTACGCGACCCAATGAATCCCGTTTTGCTTTCGGCTGGTAATATCGAAAATGCAACGGATGTCGACTTCTTCAAAGATAGGCTTGTAGTTGCAGCGCGTTCTGAAGGCGTTCGTATATTCCAAATGCCTTCTGCACTAGTGACCGATATGAATATCGGCCAGAAAGAACTTCTTTCTGCGGATGAATCCGATGCGCTAACCCTCGAATTTAATGAGTTCATGTCACTGCAGCACTTTAATGATGTGTCAGAAAGTATTCGTATTTCTGAACTTTCTAATTCAGGCTCAAATACATCGCCGGAAGAGTCTTCTAAAGTTATTCCTTACCTGCTAATTCCATTAAACGAAGCCGATGGTGCTGCCAGTCAGTTTGAATTGCAGTTTACTCGTCAGGCCAGTACAGAATATAAAATTGAAGTATTGGATGGTCGTAATTTACGTGGTGGTGGAATGTGGGTTCCTTTTGCACGTACGATTAAAACAACTGATGTTGCGGTTACACGCCCAGTGATTAAACAAGTATTGGGTGGTGTGCAGAATTTTGATGATCAACAACCGATTCGAATCCTAGGAACAGGACTAAATGATACGACTCGACAGGTATTAGTTGATTCGTTCCCTGTGCCAGTGACGGTTATTTCGGATGAAGAAATACACATTCCCGCAGGGGCTTTGGCACAATTGCCTTTAGAGGCAGGATTGCATCATGTACGCGTGATTAACGATGGCTTAGAAAGTTATCACATGGGGGCAATCGTATTAGCCGATGCACCCAATGATCATTCTGTATTTGAGCTTTCTCGTGATGCCGGTCGCCAGAAAGGCGGGTATCGTATAACGGTCGAAGCGAACCACGAAATATTCTTACCGGGTACAAAAGTTATAATGCGTGCCCGACACTCGGTAGATGAGCTGTACAGTGAATTTGTAGATGGTTATAAAATACGTAATTTACGCGATGATGTTGTCGATTCAAAGACCTTTGAGTTTTATGTGCCGGGTGTCATTGAACCCGATGTGTATGACATTTATGTGCGTATACCCAGTGGCGAAGTATTTAAAGAAGTTTTAATTGGTAACTTCTCTTATTACTTGCCTGAAGGTCGTAGTATTGATTTACCAAATTATCCTCCGATGGAAATGGGTGCGGCAGAAAAACGCGGTGATATTCTGTATGTCGGTGTGAAAGATGGCATGCATCCGACGGAAGAAAACCGTTTCTTAATGAAATACGGTCTAGAAATCTATGATATCAACATTTGGGAGCGCCCAATACGTAAAGCGCAAGTCCGTATGGACTCACCGGTATTAGGCCTTAAATTAGTGGGTAATACCTTGTACGTGGCGGCGTCTGAATCGGGTTTGCAGGTAGTTGATGTCACGTCGGCGAAAGAACCCTTGATTGTTAATGGCTTCCCCAATCCAGGGCACGTCGCGCGTGATCTCGATATCGATGCCGATAAGGGTGTCTTAGCACTTGCTGTATCCGACGACTTCGGTGCGGGTTATGTGCGTTTCTTTAATCTCTTTGATGATGAGATGACACCGCCTTTCGGTTATCCCGTTATCGTATTTTCAGAAGAAGGTGATGACCCTCTACGCCTTCAAGGCCAGCCATTGGATGTACAATGGTTGAATGATGAGTTATTAGTATTATTCCATCGTGATAACCAATTGTATCTGGCGACATTCTCTGACTTTGGCGCACAATTTAATTATAAAGTTCAATTATTAAACCGTGCCGAAGGCAATCCCGATGACCCTTATGCCAGTTGGTCAATTAATGATGCGTCTATGTTTGTACAGCATGGGCAGCTGAATATTTCAACTTCCCATGAACAGTTGATTTATCATTTAGACGATAGCCAATTAAACTGGGATCCTGTTTATTGGTCCTCTATTTATAAAGGTGGGGAACTGTTTGCTAATGATGGTGCGGTATTCATCGGGCTGGACGAAGGCTTCACCGATACTCATAGCACCTATTTAGCCGTGACCAGCGTGACTCCAGAAGCGGGTTCGATACTGGCCAATAACTCAGAAATTAAAATTCAGTTCAGTAATTTCTTAAATACCGACGCCGATATCATTCGCCAAAGTATAGTGTTAACCGATGAGAATGGTATTGCTTTGCCAGAGAGTGCTTACAGCACAGAAGCGATCAACGCCATTGCAGGAGCGTATGTCAATATCAATTTTGCAAGTGACTTTGATTATGCAGGTAAGTTAACCCTAGCGATTACAGAAAATACGCGAGAGCTGGATGGTCATAGAGTCATTTTACCTTGGGCTGGAGAATACCGTTTCCAAACGGGTAACAAACCGATCATTCATACGGTTTTAAGAGATCATAATGTACAAGGCATAGCTAAACGTCATTATTTCCATGGAGATAATACCGAGACAGCTATTCTAACCGGTGAAAATTTAACTAGCGATATCAGTAAAATATCATTATGGGTGGGTGAAACTCAAATTAGCCAAGAGCGAATGATTTCAGCGAGTGCAACAGAAATCATCTTTGACTTCCCAGAGCTTGCTCTTGGCGTTAGCGCTGTTGCAATGCCTGTACGTATAGATATCGCTGGATTAGATTATCTCGCTTATGGCGCAGTCACTATTTTACCGGCGATTAATATTGAAGACGTTTACCCGCCTACAGGCCCACCTGAAGGGGGCAATTTTGTTGAGTTGCGCGGCCGTGGTTTTAATTACAGTAGCGCCATCACCTTTGCTGGTAATACTGCAGGAGATTTACGTTTATTTTCTTCTAATTACATCCAAGTACGAGCGCCATCGGGTACCTTCGGCGAAGCCGAAATCGCGATGACAGACCCTTACTTCCCGGGTGAAAAAGTAATATCGCCGATCAGTTATTTTTATGCCGGTAAAGCAGTCGGTAGCGTTGATATGCCTAGTGATAAAGCTGTACCCGTTATAGCCATTGAGCAAGATGATCAACTGGTTTATGCGGTAACAGGTGGTGGTTTTGATGCTGTCGATCGCCAGGGTAAATTACAAAAGCGTTTAAATTCAATCGATGCGCGTTTAATTATTACCGATATTTCGGACCCCGTTCACCCGGTTGTGGTTGAAAAGAAGATAGCCGATTTATTTGTTCCTTATCATTTCGATGTGACCGGTGGCCTGGAACCTAGTGGTTTTGCTGCGATAGCTTTGTCTGAAAAAAGCTTGTTTGTGGTTGGTGAAAGCAAATTGTTCCATTTTGATACGACTTTACCAACAGACCCTCTATTGATTACCACTGTTAATTTCGATTTTGAAATTTATGATGTAGAAGCATTCGATAGCATGCTTTATGTCTCTCATAGTGGGGGTATTTCTATATTCCAAGAAAACTCTGAGCGTGAGTTGAAGCTATTAAAACTTGTCGAAGAAGCTGAGCTTGAGGGCATTCCAGGGAAATTATTCCTAGATAATAAATCTCTATGGGCGGCTATGCCTAATAGTCGGAAGATTGTTCAATTAGAACTTTCATCAGGCTTATTTAGAGTACAACGTAGATTTGAAACTTATGATCATAACGGTCAACAGCTGAAACCCGATGATCTACTAGTGACGAAAGATCGCTTAATGGTATCCAGCGGTAAATCTGCAACAGTACAGCTGTATATTATTGACTCGGATACGGATGCAACACCGGTAGCTGATCTTAGTTTGACTTATATCGTGCCGAATGGGGATATTCGTGCAGGAGAGCTTTGGCTACAAGGGCAGAAACTCTACGTTGCTGCCGAGCAGGGGGATTTACAGGTTTTTGATGTTAGTCATTGGTTATCTGGCGATTTCCGTCAGCCTATTACGATGGATTATTTCTATAGCGTATTTGGCAATGTTAATGCCATAGCCGTAAGTGCGCGTTCAATCTTAGCGGGTACCGCGTTTGCATATACAGGCAGTGGCGAGAGAACCGAAAACCCAGTCAGTGAAACCGTTGGTTATATTGGTGGTGGATTAAATGTAATCTTAAATGATCGCTTAACGGTGATGGATCATTCCCCTGTTGCTGAGGGAATCATTACACGTCAAGAGCCAGTACGTATTCAATTAAATCGCATCATTGCTAATGATCAAATGGCAAATTTAGATAGCTATTTATCGGTGACTCGTTCGGGTGTTCCTGTTAGCGGTTTCGTCACAGCAGAAAATACTTTGCAAGGTAGTGAGCTGGTATTTAGCCCACTAGCAAGTTGGCAAACGGATAGCTTGTATCGTGTAACGCTGTCGAGTTCATTGCGAGATATTCATGGTAGCCGATTAGCGAAAGATTATAGCTTCCGTATGCTCGGAGAAGATAAAGCCCGACCTGAAGTCACGTCTGTCTCCCCAAGTGCTACTAGCTGGCATGGTGGCGAAACTATTGAAATCCGTGGAGCAGGCTTTGATCAAAACAGTGAAATAAGAATTGGCTCTCACATAATCGATAGCAGCGATATAGTCTCATTTGATGAGCAATCACTGAGCTTTGTCATGCCAGCATGGGCGCAAGAACCGAGCGAAAACTTGTTATTAGCGGTGGAAGTTACTAATGGCTATTTGTCTTCCTTTAGACCCGCACTGTTGACGCTGGTGATTGATCCAAGTATCGAAGAAGTCTCTGGCTTTAACCCCGCTACAGGGGAAAAAGAAGCGCTAGGGGAGCTGTATTTCAATTCGGGTCGACGGATTGCTTTAACAGGTTCCGGGTTTAGTTTAGATTCCAAAGTCCTCGTTAATGATAAGGCCGTTGATGAAGTATCCTTTATTTCTCCGGATATTTTACATTTCAAACTGCCAAATAATTTAATTGGTGAATTTGAAATCAGTGTTAGTAATGGCTTTGAAAATGATCAAACAGTAGCGGAGCCACTCGAGGTTTCATTGGCTGCGGTTAGTACACCCTTCGTATCTTCATCCGGCAAGATGGCTCGTTGGCAGCATCTTCTGTTAGTTAAGGAATCGATTCTTAGAACATCATTTAAAGATCTAAGAATCAGTACGACCCGAGACTCTGAATACCCTGTGGTATTATCAACAATTCGTCATTCTGGTACGGTCGGCGCTACCGCTATATCCGATCGTTTCGTGGTTTATGAGCATGGTAATCAACACGACATTATTGTTTATGATATTCAGAATTTATATCAGCCGGTGAAATTCAACGAGATTGAAAATATTGCGGCGTTGGATATTTATAATATTGAGATCATGGGCCAAGGTATTTTATTACATACCAGTAATGGCTTGTATCTCACCAACGTTAATGGGGTTGAGCTATTAAAAATTGATGTCAGCCGAACTCGAGAATCACTACGCTCTATTGCAACAAACGGTGATTATATTTATTTGGCTTTTGACTACACGTTAGAAGTTCGAGATATAAAAGACATCACTACAAAGTTGGCGGAATATTCACATCAACTGACACGCCCTGTGGACGTTCAAGCGACGGATAATCGTTTGGTTCTTCATGATGGACGTCAGGTAGAAATATTTAACATTAATAATACCTATCAAGTAGTTGATCTTAATTCGTTGGGCTATACGGACTTTAATGGCCACTTTGTGGATGGCTTACTGAGCATTGCGTTAAATGGCGAATTATTAGCGGTTTATAGTGAAGGTCTAGCTTCTAGTGGCGGCCTAACCATTTGGGATATGGGGCCAGCGGATTTACAAGGTTCATTAACCTATAATAAGGTGGCCGAAGTTCTTTATCCTGATGGGGATAAACCGAGACCAGGTAGTTTAGATTTTAATCGTGAAACTATTTTATGGACAGATCAAGGCCTTCAAGCGGTTAGAGTTCCTTTTAATAATACCGTTGCGTTAAAACCGCTTCGCATAGCCAATGAATTTGACTCATTAAGAGTTGAAAACTATGGAGATTTAAATAATTGGCGCAGCGCTGAACTTGGACTTGTTGGTCATGTTAATGGTAGAAAACAAGGAGAGTCTGAGCAGAAGGGTCATGAAATACTTTTCCGTCCTAACAGTGCATTTACCTTAGGGGAGACTTATTCGGTAACTGTCGATACCCCGCCGAAAACAGCCATACGTGGTGGTGCTATTGATCTCAACATGCCGTGGAATATCACTACAGAACCGTTATTTGGCATTCAGCCGTTAACTATTAGCCGTATTGATCCGTTAACTGTGATAACGGGATCTGAAACTGATTTTACAGTACGTGGGCAAGGGCTTGATGTTGCTACGAGCTTGAAGTTAGGAGAATTAGTACTTACTCAAGACGAGTTCTTAGTTAATGACAACGGAACAGAATTAACGTTTAAGGCTAGTTTTGTACAGTCTGGTTATAAATCGTTATTAGTGGCTCAGCAAGGGCAGGACGATTATTTACCCGTGGCGGTCAATGTTACAGACGCATTGCATATCAGTGGCATAAGCTCAAATAATAGCCGAGGCTCCAGTCGTTTTAGTGATACAAGTTCAAATAGCATTACTATTTCAGGCAGTGGATTCAGCGCTGATACGCATGCGTACTGGGTGCCCGTTGATGTGGGCGATGCGTTTGATGCTTATCGCAATTTAGAAGTTGAAGTAGTATTGAAAAATGGCGCTTTAACCTTCAATACAGAACCAGTCGACAATGGCGCGACTGCAAGAGTGCATAATCGCGAGTATCGCATGATCTTGGTACGAGAAAGTACCCAAGAAGTTTATGTGCCAAATGAAAAAGCCCAATACTTAACCGTAATTGATGATACAAGACCCTCCTTTAATCCGAAGGAAGGCCGTGGCCTTCATCCTGTACAAGCGGTGAGCTGGAAAGCTGACGAGCAGGTGCTGGCGGAAAACTTTGTATTGCGTAAATATTTCTTCGATTACTCAGGTCGTGAACCGATCGATATTAACGAAAAAATGGACTGGTTAGATCAATCCGGATCTGCTCGTTTATCTTTATTACCGAACCAATATAATGTGTTAGCGGCTAATGCTAAGTATGCTTTGGTGTTCCAAGGTGCGCAGGATGTTGTCGGTAACCTGTCTATATATAGTGAGCCGCCTCAAATAGTCGACTGGGTTACGGATCCAATTTTTAGTGGCGAAGGCACTTTATTTAATTACAAAGTTGGTAAAGATACACTATCGCCTCGCAATCTAGAATTAAGACTGTATCGAAATAATGAGTTGTTAGAAAACAATAGTTTGACCATTGGTCGTCGTTATCATTTGTTGCCTAGTGCAATCGATAATATGACCAAAGCGGTGCGCTTCACTTATCGCATATCCGTTAATAATGGCACGTCCTTTGGGCCTATTCAGACCCTTGAAGCTGACATAGAAGATAAACATGGCGATATAATTAAACCCAAAGTCCCCAATATTCCAGTTGATGTGACTCAAGATTTAACGCAATTACAAATAGAGTTAACCGCAAAAGATAATGAGGGTAATAAGCTTGTCCGTACTTATGCTCCTTTAGTTGTTGATCCCGTAATTGAAATTGAAAACTTTGTTTTATCTCCAGAGCAAGCTGAAGAAGCCGTGCAAGGTCAAATCAACCTTCAATTCATGGGGGATTATGATCTCATTGACAATGTGAAGGTATTCGTTGGCTGGCGTGGAGGGTTGAACCGTATTGAAGATAACTTCAATACAACAACGGGAGCCTTGCAAACTGTTCCTTATATCAATTCATTGCTGAACGAATTAGAACCTAATAAAAGTGCTGCCGAAGGCAGTGCGGTCGTTGAGGTGAATATTCCGGTTAAAGTTGAAGTTGAATATGGCTATAACTATAAGAAGATTTTCGATTTAAGTTATTTGCTGCATAAAGATGTTACGCCACCGAGCATTAAGATCGTTTCACCTAAGCATCAGGACTTCGTTGCAGTGGGTGAAGAGGTTGAAGTGATGGTTCAATCTTTCGATAAATATGCCGTTGATAGCGTTGAGCTGAATTTAAATGGCGTAGGGTTTGTTGAATTAAATGAGACCAATAAATACCGATTTACTCCGACCGAAAATGACGGTTTTGATCAATATACGATACAAGTTCGCGCCACCGATACCAATGGTAATGTTAGTTCTAGTAATGATGCGAATAATATCAGCGAGATAACGGTTTACCCGTATTCTGCTGAAGCTGGAGCGCCCGAACTTCAGTTGATCAGTCCAGCAAATGGGCAAACCGTTCGCGAAAATCAATTAGTTAATATTACTGCTAAATTGAGAAATGTATTAAATGCTCAGTTGTATTTTGATGTCGGTGGTGATGTTAATGATATCCGTAATCCTGCGGCGATCGAAATAGTTCGCCAACTAACCGATGCCGATACGGTAACCCTACAAGCCCGAGTACCTGTGACGGGAGAAAATACGGTAGTTATTGCACGTTTACAATCGGGTGATGCCTTGAATAGCCAAAAGCTATTGAATGTGTTGCAAGACGATGGCATAGAAGGATCTCCTGTCGTCATGAGTGAGCCTGCTAACTCATTATTGACGGGGGCTGACTTTAAAGTCATGGCGAGCATTGATTTTCCTATGACGGATTTTTCTAATGAATCACTGATTAGAGTCGAAGACGCCGGTTTAATAACTGAAAATGACTTTAGTGCTGAAGGAATTTGGCTAACCAGTGAGCTATCGACAGCTGATATTCAGTTAAGTGCGGTATTAAAGGATTTATCTGGACATGAAAAATTGGCAGTTAAACAGCTTAATAAACAGCGCTATTTTTCATCTAAGCCACAAAGTCTTCATCAGGTTAGCGATCAAAATTCAGTAATTTCTCATTTTGCTAGTTATCAATCCACACTGGCAGAGCAGCTTGTTTGGGTTGAGCAATTGGTAGAGGGTGGCTTCCGCCTGCAAACCAAAGATACAACGCTAATTCAAAAACTGACAGGTCACGTCGAAGCGTTACAAGCCTCAGGACCACGAATCTACCTGAGCTACTCTGAAAATGGCCAAGTATATTTACTCACGATCACAGTAAACGGTGACCAAATAAGTGAGCAGGTTCGAGAACTTTCTTCAGAAGTATTTGGAGTAAATGGTTCTTGGTTATGGTTAAAAGACGGTAATAGTATCGGTCTAGCTTTACCTCAGGTCGGTAATCACTTTTTAAGATTACCAGGGGTCACCGTGCCTGAAGAGATCTTGGATATTCACTCGTTCCGTCATCAGGTTTATGCGTTGACGGAGTCTGGTGTTTACATACTGTCAGTTGATGATAGTCAGCACTTACCTGCGGTAAGAGTTGAAGATTTTGTTGCGGCTTCAGGGTATTTCAAGCTGGTAGTGAATGATCAACAGGTCATGTTAGTGAATAGTAAGAATCTAACGCAGCTGAAGAAAACTCCGGCAGGCTGGTCAAATACTTCTATCAGCATAGCGGCTCTTAATGATCAAACCTTAATACCTCAAAGTATGTTCTTAGATGAAGATATTGTTTGGTTGAATATAGATGAGCAAGCTTATGCCTTTAGCAATATGGAATTTGTGGGTCGTCATCCTTTGGGAGCAATTTCTTTCATAACTTCGAATCAACATATTGCGGCAAGTGAAACTGAACTCGTAGCGGTTAATGTTGATAGAGGGATCATTGACAACGTTCAAATAACGCTAACTCCAGCGCCATACGGAACCTTTATCAACTTTGAAGGATTATATTCTTCGAGCCTAATAAATGTTCAGGATGAATCTAACCTTGATATTAACTGGCGTTGGCAGAATGAGAAATCACTGTGGACACCTAAACGCGCCAACCTCGTTGTCGATTATGCAAGAGGCAGCAACCTCACGGCGACCAATCTTGATCGCGTTTTAGCTAGCGGCAGTGATGATGTCAGTTGGACTCCTGGTGACCAATCTTCGTTGACCAGAGGCGCGCGCTTACCGCTGATGCTCAGAACATCCTCCTTAGGTGATGTTAACAAACTGACCTATGAAATTGGGCAAGCGAGTGTGGATTTAAACCCTGTTAGCAGTACGTCTTTCTTTAACTGGTATCAAGTGCCAGCGGAAGATGAAAACTCTCAGGTGGATCAAATTATAGCCCTTGAAACATCTTTGGATGATGTAGTTAATGAACAGTTAAACTGGGCGTTAATTCAAAATGTCTTATCTGAAGATGTCTCGATGACTAAACCGGTTAATAATCAGCGTTTCTACGAGGGTGATGCCTTAGAAGTAGAATATGAAGTTGATGCCTATGAGCTTCGTTATGTCTCTGTGGAATTGACGGATTTTAATGGTAATACTCAGTGGCGAGGTGATCTGATATCGGCAAAAGGCAGTATTGAAATGCAACTGCCTACGGTAGCAGAGCAAGAAGTTTATAAGGTAAAGGTCACGGCTTATTATGGTGATGAATACCGCTCAAATAGTGCTTTTAAAAATATTCGATTAACCCCAAGAGTAGAAGTATTACCACCTGAATTAACGGGGCTGGGATCTCGAGTCATCTTTAATAGTTTTATTGAGGCACAAGTCACAACTGAATTATTAGCAGGACAAAGCTCTCTTATATCGATCTATGATCAACGCGGACAACTATTAGCCAGTAACGAAGAACAAATTCATTTCCATGTAAATGATCAAGTGATTGCCGCGGATGATACTTTGTTGCAGGTGGTTGTTAGGGTCTATGACCAGTTCGGTAATATTAGATCGAAACAATATGATCTTGCGATTGTTAAACCGTTTGATTTAGAAATGACCTCTCAGGGTGGTTCTTCCAAAACTCGAATTCCTATGGTCGGACAAGACCTATTATGGCAGGGGCGGGTGATCTCAGATTCTTCAGGTGCTCAACTTGTTGAAATGGAATATCCGATTCTTGATGCTGTTCCTCATTTAGATCGTCTATTGGTATTATTAGACAATAACGAAGTGCACTTTGTTGACCCTGCTGAATCTTATGCGGTTGTTGGAAGGCATTCATTAGTTGGTAATCATCAATATAATGAATTGATCACTCGTGGTGATACTGTGCTGCTATTAGGTGCATATCAACTAACAGCATTCTCGGCACGCGGTAATGAATTATTCGAAATCTCGAGTAAAAAACCTGCTACTAAGATGGTTTCTGCAGGTTTCATGCAAGATCATATTTGGTTGATCAGTGAAGACCGGTGGACTTTGTATGACCTGGGTTTGACTCCTATCCGCTCTTTAGAATTGGAAAATACTCGCTCGACGATTCAAATGAATAATCATTGGTGGTTGGTTTCTCATAATGGTCAATGGCAGCGTTTAACTCTAAGTGGCAAGCTGCAATCTTTTGAGCTTAATGTTCCCGCTGCAAAGTTAATACCTTTAGCGGGTTATGTATTAGCTCTTGATGAGAATAAAGCGTATGTAATGGATACACGTTGGCACTCGAACCCTCAAAGTGCGGGCTACTTTAATATAAATACGGTTGTCGATAGTAATAGCATTCAGTTAAGTGATGGTGGGCTTTGGATCGATTCAAATCACTATCGTGTGAGCCTACTTGATGATGCCGTTCATACTCGATATGAGCCAACAATTCCTCATGGGATTATTAGCGATCTGATCATGTCGGGTGGTGATGTCTGGTTACCTCGAGATCATTATGGTGCTGAGTTATTTAAATCTTCAGGTATTGGCTGGTCGATTAAAAACTATCCGCAACAGGCCTATAGCGAAGGCGTGGATACCGTAGCTCTTAGTGATGATTATATTTACTACGGACAGTTAGATCATAGACGAGTTATTCCAAAAGCTCGTTGGAATGCTAGCTCTGGAAAATACTTGATGCTAGACAGTGTCGTCCCTGAGCACATGCAAGTAAATGAGGAGTGGTTATACGTTAGTAATAACGATGAATTGATTGTTATGTCTACTGATATAGAAGGCATGGTTGAAATAGCGGATTCAGATAATGATATTCAGCTGGAATCGGTTGGGTCTGCAACATCTTTAGAATATTTTGCTAGTAAATTATTGATTGCAGAAAACGAAAATATCTTAGGCTTTGTTGTGCTGGATGATTTTGTTTATGTTTCTACTGACCAGCGTAAGTTATTTAAGCTCGATGTAGATTTTCCAACTTTAGAGGAACTTCCGTTTGATGATGCTCGTGTGCGCAGTGAATTGTTATTGCATGGTAACTTCCCCTTTGAAGAATTAACCGGCAATAATAAATATTTGGCCTATGTATCGAATGAAACTGTGAATGTTATGGATCTTAACGATCAAACAATCTCTGAGTTGGTACTTGATAATAATGTTGATGTAACCTCTCTAAAGGTTGATCAAGGTCTTCTTTGGGGCGCCTATCGTACTTTAGATAGTGCTCATATCTTTGCTTATGATCTTAATAAAAAGTCATTTATTCCAAGCTTAAGTAAGCAAGTCGACTCACGGGTTTATGATATTGATCTTGATAATAATCTATTAGCCTTTGCCCGTGGAGAAAGTGGGCTGACAATCGAAGAATTGCCTCTATTGAACTTGCCTGTTGATACTTTATTCTCCTCGCCAGCGATTAGATCGACAATTCAGCAGGGTGATTCACTAACACTTAATTGGCCAGACCAATCACGAGTGAGTGCACAGCGTATCTGGGTTAATGGTGTTCTTTTGGCGAATACTGAATCCAGTAATGTACTTAGCCGAATCGTGCCTGCTTATCTTAATAACGGGCAACCTGTCTCGATTCGAACGGATGTTGAGTTAGAAAACGGCCAAGTGATTCAAGGTGAATCGCAAGAGCTGTTCTTGCATGGCCAGCAATTACCTGAAAATAACTTCTCGGTCGATCTTGTTATTGACTCAAGTTCGCATCTGCCCGCGCCGATGGAGATCAAAGCCTTGATCAATTCCAGTGATCATGCGATTGAGCAAGTTGAATATTATAAAGGTGACTCAGAAGAAGGAGCCTTTGAGTTAATTGGTAAGCATTATGGTCCTGAATTTTCTATCCTAAGAAATTATGGCCCTGAGCATAATGGTGACTTCATTAAAGTGCGTGCTATCGACATTTATGGCAATAGCACTGAGTCAGATGCGTTATCGTTTAGCCGTATAGTAGATATGATTCCGCCAACCGGAAGTCTTGAATTCTCCGGTTCTTCGGTAATCAGTCAGCAAGAAATTTCGATTGGCCATGGGTTTGATATTTATACTCGTGCAAGTGATGCTGAAAGTGGTATTCAATCGGCGTTATTGTATCGAGGTGACGAACTGATTAACGCGATGTTCGATGAAGGTACGTCCATTCATAATGAGAACCCTTTATTGTCGATCGGGGATGTTAACTATCGTTGGTCAGTAACTGATTATGGTCAAAATACGCAAAACATTGATCATAATATTACGGTAATCAGTGATTCTCCGCCGATTATTCAGTATGTAACTTTCACCGATAGCAGTAATAGACTAATTACGGCCCTACGTGAAAATAGTCATTTTAATATACATTTGAGAGTTGCAGATGATGTTGGCTTAGCGAAACTCGAAGTACAATTTGGTAATCAAAAAGTATCGCGAGCTTTAAGTGGCAAATTGAATGCTGAAAACTTCACCTTTTATGATAATCGGGTGACTCGAGTAACTGAAGGTCAGACAGATACGGTTAAAATCTCGGTATTTGATAATGCGGGCCAGAAAGTATCCGTTGATCATGAGATCACTATGCAGGTGGATATTAATCCAGATATGAGCAAAGGCTCAATCGATTACCCTGAAGTCGCTTATTATTCGACAAGTGACCAATATACGGCCAAAACAAAAGTAACCGTTAATCATGTTGATCACATCGATGATTCTGAAATCATTAATTATTATGTTATGCCTTATAACCCTCTAGGTATTTACAATATAAATGAAGCATTGGTTCATCGAGAGTTTGACCGTACTGCTTCTTGCTCTCGTTCAAATTGCCTCAAGACCCTTTCGTTTGTTTCACCTCAGTCAGGATTAACAAATGATCAGGCCCAATTTGTTGTCATAGCGGAAGATACACTCCAGCAAAGGGATGTGAGTCAGCCATTTACCATACAGTATTCCTTTAAACCGAATAAAATACAGTTCAATAATAACTCTGATGCCTTAATTAATAAGACAATTGTAGATGTTGATAATGATGCTGTTTATCGAGTGAAGGTTACCGACAGTGCCAATCGCACTGTAGGTAAGCAGTTAATCAATTGGACCCTGATAACCCTTGCTGGTGAGGGGCCAGATCAGCGCAATCTAGGAAACAGCATTACTGAATTGGACGGGACTAGTCAGCTTACATTATCGACGGCTTTACCAGTAGGTCGCTATCGCTTAGAGGCTAAGCTATCGGCTCATTCAGCGGTTTCACCGGCTGCGCAAGGTATTGAAGTACTTTCTGGGCAGGTACAAAGCATTGAAATACTGCACATACCGCCAGTGATTGTGGCTGAAGCATTTGCTATTTCGGTACGAGCCTATGATCGAGGCCATAACGTAGTCAATGCACCTTCAGACTTACCCTTAAGCATTACCTTGCCTACGCAAGACTTCCATTTTGGCTTCAGTAGTAACGGCCAAGTTTCTAATGTGGATCATAACGGTCAGTTGGTTGAGAAAATGACTCAGACCTTTATGGCAGGTGAAGTGAATGTTTCGGCGAGTGCGGGATTAAATTCGGGACGATTCTTATTACCGATAGAATATGCTTCTGCGAGTTTATTTTATGACCACGACGGTCGTGAAAATACATTGCCTAAAGCGGTCACTGAAATTCCCGTGGAGCTATTGCCGTCTAAACCACAAGCGGTTGTGATTAGTTTGGCAGATAAAACCAATCATCAATATGGCCGAGAGGCGATTCTAGAAGCAGGCGAAAAACAGGAGTTAGTACTAACTCTAGAAGATCGCTATGGCAACCGCGCTGTTCGCTGGGAAAATCAAGATACGAATGTATTGTTAAGCGCATCTGTTAATGGTGATGCGGTTATACGTATGAGCAATGGACAAATATTGGATGCAGGTAAGCCAGTGAGACTGTCTCGCGGTATAGCGAATATAAGTGTCTCTGATGACATTGCCGAAACAGTCCTATTGGATTTTCAGGATGATCTTTCTGATCTAGGTTTAGCGATTAATGATGAAACGTTAGAGTTTGCTAAGCGTTTGCCAGCGATTACTGATAGTTCGATTCCATTGGTTCACAATTCAATACTGACGCCAATTGAATTTACTTTGACCGAACCTTTAAAAGCAATCAGCGGACAAGAACAAGGTCTAAATATTCGTAAAGAAAATGAAGTTATTGAATTGGCTTACAGTGCGATTAATACCAAATTAATTGCGACGCCAGCATTACCTATGGCGCTAGGTACTTGCATGCAATGGGATTCGTCGAATGCCGATTTTGTTGGCTTAGCCGCGAATGATGACATGTTGCCGCAAACGGGGCAGGTTTGTATGGGGGATGTGATGATTCAACCGTTGGCTGACCCTTATGTGGTTGAAGGGCGAGTAATGTCCATTAATTACCTGGCAGCGGAAGGAATTAGCACGGTTTCGGGTAGTTTAAACTTTGTGAATACGTCGAAGTCAATTGCCTTGCAGGGTAATAGCTTTATTGCACCATCTTTTAGCGATTTACCTGACGGAAGCAGTGACGGATCGGTTATTGCTATGAACCTGCAGCTGTCTCGTTTGAAAGCCGCGAATAGCGCGGAGTTTATTTTACTATCGGAAGAGGGAGATTTTGATAATGATGGTATTCCGAACGGAATTGAATACGCACTAGCCGAGTTGCACCCTGCCAATGACGATACCAATGGTAATGGTATTAAAGACGGTGATGAAGACCTTGATGGTGATGGTCTAGTCAATAGGGAAGAAGTGACTCTTAGCACAGATTTAAATAACTCAGATTCTGATGATGATGGTCTAACCGATTATGACGAAGCAAAAGTTCATAACACTAATCCACTTAAGATAGATACAGACAGTGATGGCTTACCTGATCTAGTAGAAGTGGTTTCGAACTCTGACGCTTTAGATCCTAGTATTCGAATTATCGACCCAGCTTATATCACTAGGATTTATGCGGTTGATGATGTGTTGAATCTAGATATTAAAGACGGTGAACACTTCGTATTAAATGTAGAAGCTGTGTTTACTTATAATAATAAGAGTTTCGTTATTGATATTAGTAGCGACTTTAACTTGTTGCTATTTGGCAGCAGAGCGAACGATATTGCTGAATTCTCGGTCGATCATTATCAACTAAAATCGGCTGGTAAAACGCGATTGTTAGTTGCGTTAAAAGAGAATGCTCAGTTGAAAGATTCCGTTGATCTCTTTGTCGTCAATAGTCATGTTAATGACCCTGAACAACTACAGCTAGAGCTTGTGGCTGTGGGTGAAGGCGTTATTTATCGCGATTCCAATATTCGCCAAATATCATTCGATATTACAGGAGGCATACTGCCTAATGCGTTATCAGCGGCAACGTTAAATGGCTTTAATATTGATATCAGCAATGATTGTGAAGAAAGAAAGCTAGGGTTGATTTCTTCTACTCAAGGTCATGGTTATATCCAAGATGACGTGTCTTGTTCGAATACGTCCAGTTCTATTGGCCAAAATCCTTATAAAGCGCACCGCCTCGATGTGAGGCTTGCTGAAGATATATTAGACCTTCATCAGGTTGAGTTGGAATTACAATTCGCCAATGAGATGGGTGGTATAAAAACGATTAGTTATAGCGTTCCAATTGTGAATGGACGTGATGTGAATTTTGTTGAGGGATCGAAGTGATTTCATTATTGTTTTTTTCGGCAGCGCTATCGCTGTCGACAGTTGATGAGGTGTTGCCTGGGCAATTGGATTTGCAAGTAGGGCATTCGCTGGTAAAAACGTTAGCGATTGATGAACTGGCGTCTCAGCAAAAAGGCCATTACGAAATAAGAATTGAGCCGGAAAATACAACGGCACCTTCTAGTCTTATTCCTGACTACAGAAATAAGATGATTAAGAAGTGGGAGAAGGATGATCTTAATGCTGTAGATATTGTTGCAGGTAAGAGAATTTATAATCATAAAAATATTGCATTACTACAAACCAAGTTTATAGCGCAAGAATCATCAGATTCTGATTTTGTGACAGTGCAGCGCAATGTCGAAACGATAGGGTTTGAAGTGCTGTCGGTTGGTGCGGAATTGACTCCGATGATTATTTTTTCAGACGGTCGTAGTGAGCTGAAACAAGGTGCTTCAGGACTGATTTTCCGAGAGAACCTCATTAGTAATCAGCTTGATTTAGTTAGCTATTCAGAAAATGGTATTTCAACGCAAGAGTTATTACCTGGGAAATACTTTATGGCCGTTTTTGTCGGCATAGAGACTGAGCACCCAGACAGGCCTGAGAATACCGAGCAGCGTGAAGCTTGGTACTTATCATTGTATGAGCAGGGCACCTTTACTTCTTCGGTTAAGCGGGATGACCTAACAGCTAGACTTGGATTTATTTTTGATCCAACTAAAGGCGCTTTGGGTTCTTTAGATCGTAGAGGTGGAGTTTTAGCAGAAATACTTCAACGCATTGAAGAGGATGGCCTTCTAACGAGTAGTCTGGTCAGGAGAAATGATTATCATGTGACGTTAGATGATCATGAATCGGTTATTCGGGTACGCTTCACTCACGTGGAAAGCGGCGAGTCATTTTTATCACACCCAATCACCTTATCAATTATAACCAATAGTTGTTCAATTAACCCAACGGGCAATATTGAATGGGTTCGTTATGCACAACGATTAAATAATCATCATGGCGAACTCGATGCGTTACAGCTTTCAGAGCTTGCGGCTGAACTGGGCTTAAAACAAGCCAATGAAGAATTTAGAACCACGCTTCCAATCAATGCCAATAATAGTATTGAATACATCAAAGATTTGGCCGTTATTGAAACGGTAGAGGGATACGATGTTGTCGCAGGAAATGATATGGAAAGTAATATCATAGACGGACAGTTAGCACTGGATATTAAAGTAAAAGGCTGCCCAGTAAGCACAGTCTCTTTCCCTGTTATCGATATACCCTCGATGTCTCCTGAAATAACAGTGAACAATCCTCAAAATTTAACAGTGAAGCAGGGACATATTATTCACCTGCCGATTACTGTGACAGACCAAGATCAGAATTTAGACAAATTAGTCGCCTTAGCAACCCATAAGCAAAGCGGTTTAAAAAAGATCATCGGAGAGCATGACTTCTCAAATGCGGAACATTATGCAAATGGAACGTCAGGAAGTAATGAATACAGTATTCTATTGCCCTTAGCCCCTTACGACCCTGTGATAGACAGAAAAAGCTGGAATGGTTCACCCGACTTGATTCCGAATGGGGATTATTTCTTAGATTTAGCAGCATACGATGAACACCTTAACCTAGCGCATAAAAGATTAGAGCTATTGGTTGAAGCTAATCCTCTTATCGATACTCGTTATTTTAAATACACGTATGGTTTAGGTGATGGTGATGTCAGTATTGATAGCAATGAAATTGGCGTAGGTCGTCAATTTATTCTTAGTTTCTTAAGTGGCATCAGTGTATCTGATATTGCTCTGTCTCGTGATATTAATAATCTAGTATTTACCCTGCAATCAACGGGAGAAGTCGTAACAGTATTAGAGTTTTTCTCGATTACGGCTTATGGCCTTCATGCGGTGAACTTTACCGATGGCACGATTTGGCAAAGAGATAGAATTGCTATTTTGTTGTTCGGTATTACGGATGGCGATGATCAAATTAATGGGTATGACGATAACGAAACCATTAATGGCTTAGCAGGTAATGACACGATTAGAGGCGCGGGTGGTAACGATACCTTATTCGGTGATGCAGGTAATGACACCCTCTATGGTGATGAAGGCAATGACACCTTAAACGGTGGTGATGACATTGATAGTCTGTTTGGTGGAAATGGCGACGATGTCTTACGTGGTGGCACAGGTATTGGTGATGTTCTTGAGGGTGGTACCGGCAATGATACTTATTTATTTGCCTTAGGGGACGGTATTACCACAATTAACAATTACGATAGTGGTTCGAATCGTAAAGATGTTTTACGTTTCTTACCGGGTGTAAATGCGTCAGATGTGAGTGCTACTCGCAGTGGTAATCATTTAGTTCTAACCATTGAAGGAACGGATGACGTAATTACAATTACCAATTTCTTTTACCAAGTTCATAGCGTTTTAAATGCAGTTGAGTTTGCTGACGGTACTGTTTGGAATGTCGACACCCTTTATTCGTCTGTATTTGATACCAGTGATGCTGACGATACGATTATCGGTTATGAAACGGATGATGTCATTGATGGCCTCGGCGGCAACGATAATATTCGTGGAGAAGGCGGTAACGATACACTTTCCGGTGGCGCAGGTAACGATACCCTTTCCGGTGGTAATAATGACGATATCCTAAACGGAA
>Ga0209184_1000547_pt1 | contig 37809 bp, 26 predicted proteins | sample EN8Hudsemesocosm_2_FD_184627 | JGI IMG/M metagenome (GOLD analysis project Ga0209184, IMG submission 184627) | Methane-oxidizing microbial communities from mesocosms in the Hudson Canyon - EN8C Hudson Canyon (SPAdes) (version 2) | ecosystem: Environmental > Aquatic > Marine > Cold seeps | place... | reverse complement strand
TGCCGCCAGTCTTAGATAATATGCAAGAAATCGGGGACGCAGGTTTATCAAATAGACGTGCTATTGAACGTATATAACCTCCTTTCTGCCAACGTTCCCAAATTATGGCTTTTTGTTCTTCTATGTTGTTGAATTGCACTTAAAATTGAACCATCAGTTGCACCGAATATTGAACTATCTTAGAAATACAAAACGATTTATATCATAAGAATTATATGATCATTGCTGGTTCAACTATTCAATGCAAAAAAAGCTCAAAGTGGGTCAATCTAGGATGCATATCAACAATAACGCTCTTAACTCACAGTAAGCTTGCCACAGGTTCAATCCAGATTTGATAGGTCTGTGACCGTTAGCGATACTATTTCGTTAGTCAAAATCTCACGGGGTTCATAGCCAAAGCGTTATAAATTAGAAGTTCAGAAAACCCATAGCTTTGGGCCGCAAAGCGATACCTGTTGTCTTTTCTAGAATCTGAGCTAAATTAGCTTTACGTAAAGTGCAGCTAATGGAGGCTTCTGAGCCAGCCTGTGTGAAAACTCGTACTTGAACTCAAACTGAATGTAAGTCACTCACAACAAGTGCTGTAAACCTTTCAGTAATATATGGAGGACGTTTCTATTCTGATGACTATATGGCCTTTTTTATAAAAGACCTCTTACTCAAACCTAATAACGTTTGAATCGGACGTTACAGCCTGAGATTAAGTCTAGAATGACTGCGCCATCATCGCTTTGATTAACCCACTAACCCCAAATACTGAAATCATTCGTTTCATATTGTAGGCCAGTACATGTAAGTCCATTTCAATACTGACGCCTTTAAATCGTCTGGTCAGTAAATGTGTCGCGCCCATCCATAATTTGATCGTACCAAAGGGATGCTCAACTGTTTGTTTTCTGATAACCATGCTGTCGGGCTTGGATTCTAGAAGTTTCGTCATCATTTCAATTCGATCGGCATGCTCCCAACGCCTAATTTTACGTGTTTGAGGGCTTTTAGAGCATTTGGTTCTCATGCTACATGCTTGGCAAACCATAAGACTGCAACAATACTTCCTATAGACCAACCCTTTATCTGTAACGGTACCTCTAGGTGTTAATTCTTGCTCAGCGGGACAAATATACAAATTCTTTTCCGCATTATATTTAAACAATGAGTGATTAAATATACCTTTTTTATCACTACCTGATGTATCAATTCTTGGTACGAGTGGCGTCATACCAGCATCTTGAGCATCCACAATATCCTGCCCACTGAAGTAACCTTTGTCTGCAATAACGGTAAGATCTTTATTCTTTAATGCTGCCTGGGCTTGCTTCCCCATGCGACATAATTGATTTCTATCTGTCGTATTCGTCACGTCATGAGCAACGATCAGGTGATGTTTACAATCAACGGCACTTTGAAGGTTGTAACAAACCTTCCTCTCCATAGCCGTCGTCTTCATTAACCTTGAATCTGGGTCAGTGATTGATATTTGTTTATCGGGGTGTGCTTCTACTTTACCTTTAAGTTCTCGTAATTCGATCAGGCGTGTTTTAAGCCACTCTATCTTTTCTTCGAGAGGAGACGGGTCGGCCTCTTTTTCACTCTCATCACGCATATCAAGTTGACTCATGTATTGATTAATATGTTTCTCTACCCGTGCCATTTCGGTTTCTAGCTTCTTTGGCGTATAGTTTTTTGCTTTGTTGTTTGACGCTTTGAATTTACTCCCGTCAATAGCAACCACCGCATCACTAAACATATTCAGTTGACGGCATAAACCAATAAAAGTTCGACAGCTTTGTTTGATGCCTTCACCATTATTCTTTCTGAAGTCTGCAATGGTTTTAAAGTCTGGTGCAAGTCGTTCAGTGAGCCACATCAGTTCAATATTTCGATTGGCCTCTCGTTCTAATCGGCGTGAAGATTGAATACGATTTAGATATCCGTAGAGGTATAACTTAAGCAGCACCGCAGGGTGATAATTGGGGCGCCAGTATCTTTTGGAACCACACCGTTGAAGCCTAGCTCACTTAAGTCGAGTTCACTTAAGTCGAGTTCACTTAAGTCGAGTTCACTTAAGTCGAGTTCACTTAAGTCGAGTTCACTTAAGTCGAGTTCATCAACAAAAACATCAATCACTCTGACAGGGTTTTCTGTGCTGACGAAATCATCTAAAACTTCTGGAAAGAATGTCGCCTGAGAGCGACTTCTACCTATAATATGATGGGATACAACAGTTAACTTCCTTGTTTTTTAAATGCCGTTATTATATCAAACTTGATGTTTTGAAAGTGATATTTACCTGATTATTTAGCTATATTCATGAACTAGTTATAGCAAGAAATGAACCACAGTTTTCACACAGGCTGGAGCAAAAGCGAATGCTTTGTGACCTTCACAAAATAGCGTGTTCCTGATCTGAAGCGTTCCCTTTAGATGCATCGAAAAAATCGAGTAAATAAGCACAAAGCGTCCTTTTTTGTTAGCACTTCTAAAATCATCCATATAAAAGGTCTCGCCAATCACGTTCTTTCTTTAGCTGTCTAACCCAGTTGTCCATGCTAGATTTTGCAACGCCCATTGCTTTAGCAACTTCCTTAACTAAGTAATTAAGATCAAGAACTAACTGTACTGCTTTAAGCTTAAGTTCAGACCTAAAATTTAGGTCTTCTTTTCTTTGTCATGGCGTCACTTGTTTTTCGATAAGGTGATGACATCACCTATATTCAGATGGCAAAATTGAGTGTGCCACTACAATCAACTTCTTGTCTATATTCGAGTATTTCGGGCGTATAGGCTTGATCGAAAGATGTTATTCCATAAAAAGATTTCAAGGAATCTTCCTGCGACTTATCTTGCTCAATAACTCTTTCTAAAGTGGCATGAAAATCTATAAAGACATCATTCTCCCATAATTCAAGATCATAAGTTCCCTGGTTGATTTTGCTGCAGCTGCAGAGACTCGCCTAGACTCTTGCAGCACAGGGCCTTCGGCATATTCATCAGCCATATCATTATGAAAAGCAAGCCATAAACTAGTACCTGCACCAGCCGAACCACCATAAATGGCAACACGATTTTTATCTATATTCAGTGCCTCTGAATAATAACGCATAAATAAACTGAAGCGCACGCTTAGAATCGGTGAACGGCTTTATCACACCCTCTGGATCTATCCCAGTTTCAGGCAATAAACGATAGTTGATAGAGGCATACGTTACCCCGTTCTCTAGAACTTCGATAACTTCAGAAGAATCAAGGTTTTCTTGATTATCTCCCTGAGTAAAACCAACTCCGTGAATACGGCATTACCAATGCCGTTGGAGCGCCAGTTTCAGGAAGGTATATATTGAACGTTGTGAGTTCATGGACGTCGTAGGGTATATTTTCAATAAAATTAGCTTTAAAAGTGCCAAGTTAGATTGTAGGTGCTGATTAACTTAGGTTTAACAGATTATTAACTTGACCGAAACTTAGTCCCGGTAAAAGCATCATCATAGAGGTGAAGGTTTGAAACGTGTAAACATACATTGTTTCCTTATAAAAACTATATGAAAGTGATGTAACTGTTTCAAGCGATAGTAATCGCCTTATAAAAATATTAGTAAACCCCATGTAAAACCGTCAGTCCAGACAGGCCGCACTCCACTCTTTACAGGCCAAAAAAACAATAACCAGCGATACTTGTTAAATAGTTCTCAATAAATTTTTGAAATCACCATTATAAATTAACGTACCAATCAATATCACCCTCCTCAATCCGTTCAACGAACTTAATAACCGGCCATTAAAAACATATCTTTGCAGAAATATTAATAGCCGACAGTAAAAAATAACTGTTAACCGAATTCCAACAAGTACCTTACAAGTACCTTACAAGTACCTTACAAGTACCTTACAAGTATAAATATAGAATAATTGATTGTTCAAACACTTGGGTATGAATTATGTTATAAGGCAACGCATTAATGTTAAGAATGTTACGTTAACACCCTCCCTCTCTATTAGTTTAACTAGTCTTACTGGAAGAAAAATTAGCAAGTAGGTTTGGTGTTTATTCTATATGACGCACTTATTTTTCTATTGATTTCATTAAGGTCACTTTCTAAGTTTCAATCATAAATCCTGGTATTCCGTCTAACGATTTAGCTAACCTTCATATTAATTATTTACATTACGAAATGTTCTGGAAAGTGTGGCATTTTTCTTTCTATAAAAATATATCTCCACCAAAGTTAGCAAACTGTGTATTTTGCCACTGATTTAATCTCTCTTCTGCAATAGAGCATAAAAGACATGCTTGAACAATGGCTCACAAGAGAGCAGAATTAATATTTATCAGAATTATTCAAGGGTATTTTCGTATGCGAACAAAACAGGCGTAACATCATACCTTCAGTGAAAAATGATTTAGAACGGTAGTTGGTGAGTTTTTTAGAAAAATCGGAATGAATATTGAAGAAAACAACTATCCTTAAATAGCGAGATCTTTTCACAATTTGGCGTGATTTTGTAAGGTCAAGAAATGCAAGCGTCCCCACTCTGAAAGAGGGCTATAACGAATGCTTAAAATTTACAAGGCAGCACCATGACTAATGCACCCTCTGTTCTTGCCAGTTGGGTATTGGCGATTGATCGTGGCATTCAATCTTACGGCATAAACTCTGAGCCATTACTGGAGAAGGCGGGGATTGATAGCATGCTATTGAAACAGCATGAGGCTCGCATCCCACTAGCAAACACTAATAAGCTATGGCACCTCGCTGTACAGGCCACAGGTGATCCGCTAATCGGATTACGAATACCTGAATACATTACCATAAATACACTCTATGCAGTGGACGCCGCAGCTCAGGCATCTGAGACTTTACGAGACTTACTCATTAGCACGTGCCGCTTCTCACAGGTTGCGACGTCCGGAGTCGAACTAACCTTGATGGAGGAGCATAACCTATGTCAACTGCGGTTTGACCCCCAATATAAAGAGGCTCCCTGCGACGAATCGATGGACGCATTCCTAGCGACTATTTTTGCTACCATTAAACCCGTATTACATTTCCCCGACCGTTTTTTTTGTAGTATCCAAGTAGCTAGGGCCCGACCTATAGATTTTGAAAGATATGAGAAACAATTCGGTTGTGTCATAAAATACGATCGCCCGCAATACATCATAGACCTAAACGCTAGGTTACTTGACGAGAAACTTCCTGGTGCGAATCCTGAAATTTCCCGGTTTAGTGAGGAGGTGCTAACCAGCTACCTAGCACGGTTTCGTGACCAAGATATTGAAATGAAAACCCGCGGTGCAATTTTATCCGCAATCAATGAGGGACAACTTAGTAAGTGTGACGTTGCAAAACGCTTGAATATGAGCGTCCGCAACCTTGGCCGTAAGTTGAATGAGGTAGATATCACCTTTAGTCAACTGGTTGATAGCATACGACAAGAAAAGGCAATTAGCTTGATAAAGCAGTCAAACATCTGCCTTGGTGAAATAGCATTTCAACTTGGTTTCATCGACACAAGCAGTTTCTGTCGTGCTTTTCGGCGCTGGACTGGAATGACCCCAGGACAGTACAGGGAAACATTAAGCAGCTAGACTATTTTTCAGCAATAGGCATTCTTACGTCTGTAAAACGTACATTTTCTAAGCAAAAACTAAATTTCCAAATTGAGATTCAAATAATAATTAAAAAACATGACTATCGGACCTTTAGCATCGACAAACATATATCTGAAGCAATTATTTCTACCCAAAATATGTATTAATAGTCCTAACCTACTGCTGCCGTGCCTACTTTCCTCTTCTGTCACCACTACAGACTGCCCTTTACACGACTTCGATAGACATTGAATCAAAACTATAACATACGTTGTTTTAATTTTTTATAAGGGGATTTTCCCATGTAAGCTGCATGAGGTCTCAAAAAATTATAGTAGCTTTCCCATTGATTTAATTTTTTCACTAAATCAACATCATCCTTGTACTCAAGACATTGATAGAACTCTCGTTGATCAGTTAAGTGAGATTGTTCCACTTACACGTTCAATCGAGGGGGCGCTGGTTTGATATAGGCATACTGCATACCTAGGGCATCAACATGCCAATGAAATTTAGTTTGAAACTCATGCCCATTGCCAGTACTGATCATTTTTATTCGGAATGAGAATTTTTCTATGACGTAATTTACGAAACCAATTGAACTTGTTTGTGTATGCGCTTTATATATTTTCAGAGCTCGTATACGTGTGTAGTCGTCGATTGCAGTATATTGAAATCGTTTAATACGTCGATCTGATTTATCATCAAAGAACAAAAAATTAACGTCTATCTGAGCATGATGGCCAGGAATATTTTTTTCATAGCTTTTGAATTTATTTGTGGATTTCTTTTATATATTTTCCGGCAACCGGTTCAATTTATTTCTTATCAAAACGTTATAGCATCCGTTACGAGAAACTTTAATGTCATGGTAACGCTCTAGGTGCCACACAATCATGTCTGGGCCAAAATGATAATGCGTACGCAGGTAGATTACTTTCTTCTCTATGCGCTTTGCTATACGTAATACGTAATACGTGATTTTCAGGGCAAGGCCGACTATCAATAAGGCCTTTTTTACCCTGTGTATCATAAGCTCTTCGCCATGTATAAAGTGTTTCTCTGCAGATCCCAAAATACCGACAGGCTTTGGATATATTACGAATATTTTTTGCGTGATTTAAGACCTTTAATTTTTTTGATCTATCATGCTTCGCTCTTTGGTTCATAACTTCCAACATAGACTAATTACAGTATAGACTGTCTACCTAAGTCGAGACCTGCATTCAATTTCATTCAGTGCATAAATTGGTGACGGATACTTTTGAGAAAAGATGAGGTGATGCTACAGCGGATGCAGGATAAGCTTTCATTGCGTCCTGAAATTCGGGATGACTAAAAGCATTACGAAAATGCTCAACAGACTCCCAAATAGCATAATTCATAAATACAGTACTACCCGCAATACCTCGGTGTAACTGGGTAGAAATATAGCCAGGCTGCTTTTTCATCCAATTTGCATCATTTTTCCATGCTTCCATTAGTATAGAGATATCTTCTTCAGCAACATCGAATATATTAACGAGAACAACCGGAGATTCATCAGTCTTTATTTGCTCAAGTATGGGCACTTTCATATCAAGCGGCTTCATTGTAACCATTATTCATTATCCTCTTAAAATCAGTTATTACCCTTATCCCTCAATATTAGTCCACCAAAAGAACTAGAAGAATATATTTAAAGAAAACGAACGTTCTTTTGGGGACACGAGAAGCCTCATATACCCTTCCAGACGACGCATCTATTTTATTGACTTTATTATGAATGCATTAGTTTCGCTATGACAAATTGAGCCACTGTCAATACAAAGTAAGCCAACCACATATTAATTCGCTAGATCAACTCTAATTACAAGCTGTTATGAAAAATTCGGAGTTTGACAAACCCAACTCTTTCTTAGAATTCGTTTGAGGTGAAGTTCGATTTTACCGTAATTCGGCATAACCTAGTCCAGCATTTCTGACCAACCCAGCCAAGATACCTTCCTTAAACTCCATCACCTTGAATTTACATTCATTAGGGCTGGTGTAACCTAAATACAGCCGCAACCGTCGGCCGCTATAAAAAAACCGATAGTTAATTCAAAATATCCCGCTGCACTTCGTTGCCTTTGATAATATCACCACAGAGCTCACTCCTGCCTCAGATCTCCAAAGAAGCACTCCACAAAAGCAATTCTAATATCGCGTTTCTCACCAATAGCCACAAACGGGTCGACGAATATCGAGGTCAACTAAGGTCATTTATGAACGACGGAAGCTGCTCATTTAGAGCTTTTCGTGAATAAGAAATTGCGCTTTGCAATTTCAAAATCCAAATATCCAATTCACTGGTGCAGGATAGGAAAAACGCCCTTCTTGTTCTATTCAGAAAAATAGCTTGCTCGCTAAAGAGTGCTGTATTTATCTATAGGCTGGTATCCAACTACTCAACTATTTTATTGAGGCGGGAGGAGTATTTTATACAATCCCACCTCAAATATTTACCTAATTAGTAGATTGAATAATACACACCTCTTCCTATTCCTCTAATAAAGGGGCCTCCAAAAAATTTAGAAGAAATGGAATTCTGCCTATGTTTGAATGTAAACCCACATCAGGTATATTCGCTACATTTTGAATACCCATATCAGATACTCTTTCCCAAACCTCTCTGGAGTGGTGGGGGTGATGGAATATATGCCCAGTATCTAATACGCCAGGTTCAGTCGCAGCTTGCGTTGCTTCTAACCACACAGGTGGGTCATCGCTAGATATCATCGGCAAAACATCCACTTTATCTCTATATTCCATCACACCTTCTTGATCCAAGCTTTCAATAGAATCTATCCCGTACAGGGCTATTGCCAGAGATTTCAATTGTTCGTTCTCGTCGAGCAGTTCATCTACCGTTAAGCCAAAATCAACAAAAACATCACTTTCCCAAACATCAACATCCAAACTCGCTTGTGCCGACCTTGCAGCGACGGCTGATACACGAGTAGACTGTTTTGCGATAGCATCGTTGGAAGTTATGTCCGCCCTGTCATCACCAAAAGCAATAAATAGACTTGTAGTTGCACCAGCCGACCCGCCATAGACAGCGATACGCATTGGGTCAATATTCAACTCAGCAGCATGATATCTAATATATTGTAATGCCCGCATGGAATCGTCGAGCGCTTTTTTCACACCCAATGTTTCAGTTCCATCAACAGCCAACAACCTATAATTGATAGTCGCATAAGCCGCCCCCCCCTCTAGAGCTTCTTCAATCTCATTGGTTTTGACGTTTTCACCTTTATCTCCTGACGTAAAAGACCCCCCGTGAATAAATATAATCAATGGCATTAGACCATATTGCTCAGTGACTTCAGACATATCATTGAATACACGGAAACCTGAGACTTCAGGATAATAAATATCAAACTTATTTAGCGGGTCATCTCCGTAACACAGATCCTTAATAAATATATCATCACTAACGCCATCATTAGTATCATAAGCTTCTCGAAGATCATCCATGCCTATCGCCGCTAACGGGTCGAACAATCCGCCTGTTCCTGGGTCACAATCACCGAAAGTTAGCCCCGGTAAAAGCATCAGCATAAATATACTGGTTTTAAATTGGGTGAGCATATATAGTTCTCCTGTTATTATTTTCAATTTAGAAACTCAACACTAACACCACATTTCATATTAACGTTATTCATAACAGGCCCATCCAAATACTTTCTGAGCCAAACAACTCAGAAAAATTCTTACTTAGAGCTTAGAGGGACTTCGTAATTAGGAGAGGGCGACACCCATTAATATCACGGCATGACACTTTCTTAGCGAAAAAAAAGGTGTTTATTAGAAGGAGCTGGAATTCTATGCCTCTAGCCAAAAATGAATAGCTACTGAAATTACACCTAGGGATTTGAGCATAGATTTGAATAGATAGATCACGTATAAAACCGAGATCACTGGATCAGATTCAAAACAAAGTAAGAGTCATTGAAAGAATTTGCCTGCCATTTCATCTTATCCAAGTTATGATTCTCCTGGCGCCTCCTAGCAAGCAATTTAAACTAGGTATGAGAAGCGACTCGAGTAACAGAGAAATTCCCGTAGACGGTAGAGCAAAGATCGTAATTCTTCCGAACTGCCATTAGGATACCTTCGCTTTCCAGTAATAAGGCCCGACGTTTTATTCATATTGGCTTGTTATTGATGGTACAGCAGTAGCCCTGCTGTACCATTTTTTGATTATTATGAACGATATTGGCTGGTTACTGCAGATGCCTTAAAAGAAAATGAATTCTAGTCTCCTCTGAATTAATTCCCAACCCTGGAATATCTGCAACATTTTCAATCCCAACACTTTCTACTCGCTCTAGTACTTCTCTAGTATGAAACGCATGATGATACAAAGTTCCGATATCACTTGGCGCGCTGATATCTTCAACTAATTGTTCGAGACAAGCTGGGGGGTCATCCGGTGTTACCAGAGACAACATATCCACCTCTGCTCGATACTCCAGAATCTCACTAGACTCCAGAATCCCACTAGACTCCATTTCATCTAGAGTTTCGTCCACCCCATATAAGGCAAGTAGCCGCCCTTCCATTTCAGGTTCCGCTCGGATTATATCCGGTATAGTAATATCAAAATCAATAAATACATCGGATTCCCAACGACCAATATCGTAACTCGCTTGTGTTGATCTAGCAGCGACAGCGGTTACACGAGTAGATTCTCTCATTACAGGATCTTCGGAACTCTCATCCGACATATCATCATTAAAAGCAAGCCATAAAGCTGTACCTGCCCCAGCTGATGCGCCGTAGATTGCGACACGATTTGTGTCGATATTCAACTCTTGCGCTTTGAAACGTAGATATTGAAGTGCACGTTTGGAATCAAAAAGTGATTTGTTTACACCTTCGGTCTCATCCCCATGATCCAACAATAGTCGATAGTTGATGGATGCCCATGCCACTCCGTTTCTTAGAGCAGCACGAATTTCGTAGTCCTGAATATTTTCTCTTTTATCTCCGTTAACAAAACCACCTCCATGAATATAGATTATCAACGGCGTTGGCGAATCAGCTTGTGGCAGATAAATATCAAACTTTGTTAGCGAGTAATCGTCGTAGCACTTATCGCTGAGAAAGCCAGCTTGTATGCCCTCAAGATCAACACCTTCAGAATTGGAAAATTCGAGGTCCAACGGAGCTAACGGGTCAAACGGTATTGGCGTTTCTGATGGGTCACAATCCAACGGACCACCAAAACTTAGTCCCGGCAAAAGCGTCAATAAAAATATACTTAATTTAAGACGTGTAAGCATGTTATCGAACCTCTAAGTTATTTTAATCAAATATGAATAATATCGCTTCACTCCCTTTACGATATGATCCGTAAGAAATCATAATTGACTAATTAAATAGCTTCAGTATAAAAAATGTAAAGTAACGATAAACGCGTGTGGATTATGTAAAGTTTTTAGCCTTATGGCCCAGAAAGAAAGCGGACTGGCCCGTTAGGGAAGACGCCATATTTGGCAGCAAGAGTAGTAATGCGTCACTATTATAAAATCATCAGTTAGAATAACTAATAAGCATTGGAGGAACACTAGGATATCATTATAAAAAGGAGTTTGATGGCACTGAAAAGTCGGAAAATCTGTCAGTAGATAGAGTTCAAAATGATCAACAAAAATTTAGAAAATTACTAAGAGGGTGAATCGAAATATTTCCTATGGAAATTGCATGAGGGCTAGAGATGCTAGAAAGAGAGTTTGGTTCAAAAAAAGTAAAACTGTTTACTTATCACCCAAAACCATTGGCTACTGATCCTATATTCCTTCTAATGTCAAAAAAGTATAAAAATAGTAAACTCGTCTTAGACTTATTCAATAAAGGACTGGAAACACGTAAATCTAATGGAACTTTCGATCAGTATTTTGATGCAATGTATCATTATTAAACTCTCAATATCGACGCACATTAAAATACAAAACCTATTATCTGGGCAAGTAATTTTATTTTTTGACCAATACGATTACCAGATGAAGAAATGTTTATATAAAGTTGAAGACAGCCAGAAATGGCTGCCTTAAGCTCTTGAAGGAAGGAAGCAATCAATATTTTCTTAAGATGCTACTGCGCCTCAATCCGAATATCGTCTATGAATATTTTATCGCTGTTGTTTCCAGCATTGCAACGAAATCTCAGTAGTGTTTGGTTCGTTAATGAAATATTGTCAATGACAACAGTGTCCGTACTGATCGGACCATTTAAGAACTCGAACTCAACACCTTCACGCCATTGATCTATGACTACAAAATTCGCGCCATTATCTGTCGATATTTCAAGCAAAAATTCTTGGCCTGACTCCATACTGTTCGCGGCGTAGTCAAAGTCAATACGAACTTTACTGTATCCACTCAAGGGAAGCTCATCTGTCGTCATGATTGACGTGTTCGAGTTATCTCTGAGACGAATTGACTGCCCTCCACGTATGTTGATGAGAGTAGCGTCAGAACCACCGCTATTCCAGATCCCCCAATTAGTGCTGAAGTCTTCATAATCAATGGCGTCCCAATATGTATTGCCACTCCCTCCATCACTCCCGAACAGAAGTGGACCAAAGAACATATCAAAATGGCTCTGTGCGAGTAATTCAAACCCTTCTTCATGCATGTGACTTTTATCCCTGAATGCTTCGTGCGGACTGGGTAGGTCAGGATTAGGAAGAGATGGATCTCCGGCTGGGATAGGATAATCTGGGTCTGAGTCATAATGTTGATCTCCCGTAAAACCATAAGCTAGTTGGCTTATTCCAGCATTAAAAACTACTGTTAACTGATCGTTATTTTCCGCGTACTCGCTTACCAAATCAAAGTACTCGTGCATCACACCATTAATAGTAGATGGAGAACCCACATCTACACCCTCACGAAAATCATCTAGAGGACGAGGGTAATCGTAGTTATGATGTAGAATTTGCGCTTCTGGACGAACGGAGAGTATGTGGTCAACAATCGTCTGGACTCTACTCACAATACCTTCAAGGAATTCTGTTATTTGTTGAGGAGTCATGCTTTCATCAAGATTATATAGACGTTCGACCCCCCCAATACTCAGTAAAATAAGATCAGCATTCGGATGATCGTTCAGTGTATTAGTGGTCCTGTTTAACTGATTTATAGAGCTAAGATCCATTGAGGTTCGGCCGCTAATTGCATCGTCTACAACACCATAACTATATCCTTCTGCAACGAGAACCCCTTCAAGTGGTGTCCTGATCATTTGTGCCCAGCTGTCTCCAATAACAATAATCTTGGTATTATCATTAGCATTTACCGGGAGGGAGATAAGTGGACAAAGTAATAAACTCAGCACGCTAGTTCGTATTGATTTATGAAACATTTTTTCACCTCTAAAAAAGTTATTTTCTTTTGCATCCTGCAAATGAGTTATTTCCTGTTATTATTTTCAATTTAGAAAATCAACACTAACACCAAACATCATATTAACGTTATTCATAACAGGCCCATCCAAATACTTTCTGAGCCAAACAACTCAGAAAAATTCTTACTTAGAGCTTAGAGGGACTTCGTAATTAGGAGAGGGCGACACCCATTAATATCACGGCATGACACTTTCTTAGCGAAAAAAAAGGTGTTTATTAGAAGGAGCTGGAATTCTATGCCTCTAGCCAAAAATGAATAGCTACTGAAATTACACCTAGGGATTTGAGCATAGATTTGAATAGATAGATCACGTATAAAACCGAGATCACTGGATCAGATTCAAAACAAAGTAAGAGTCATTGAAAGAATTTGCCTGCCATTTCATCTTATCCAAGTTATGATTCTCCTGGCGCCTCCTAGCAAGCAATTTAAACTAGGTATGAGAAGCGACTCGAGTAACAGAGAAATTCCCGTAGACGGTAGAGCAAAGATCGTAATTCTTCCGAACTGCCATTAGGATACCTTCGCTTTCCAGTAATAAGGCCCGACGTTTTATTCATATTGGCTTGTTATTGATGGTACAGCAGTAGCCCTGCTGTACCATTTTTTGATTATTATGAACGATATTGGCTGGTTACTGCAGATGCCTTAAAAGAAAATGAATTCTAGTCTCCTCTGAATTAATTCCCAACCCTGGAATATCTGCAACATTTTCAATCCCAACACTTTCTACTCGCTCTAGTACTTCTCTAGTATGAAACGCATGATGATACAAAGTTCCGATATCACTTGGCGCGCTGATATCTTCAACTAATTGTTCGAGACAAGCTGGGGGGTCATCCGGTGTTACCAGAGACAACATATCCACCTCTGCTCGATACTCCAGAATCTCACTAGACTCCAGAATCCCACTAGACTCCATTTCATCTAGAGTTTCGTCCACCCCATATAAGGCAAGTAGCCGCCCTTCCATTTCAGGTTCCGCTCGGATTATATCCGGTATAGTAATATCAAAATCAATAAATACATCGGATTCCCAACGACCAATATCGTAACTCGCTTGTGTTGATCTAGCAGCGACAGCGGTTACACGAGTAGATTCTCTCATTACAGGATCTTCGGAACTCTCATCCGACATATCATCATTAAAAGCAAGCCATAAAGCTGTACCTGCCCCAGCTGATGCGCCGTAGATTGCGACACGATTTGTGTCGATATTCAACTCTTGCGCTTTGAAACGTAGATATTGAAGTGCACGTTTGGAATCAAAAAGTGATTTGTTTACACCTTCGGTCTCATCCCCATGATCCAACAATAGTCGATAGTTGATGGATGCCCATGCCACTCCGTTTCTTAGAGCAGCACGAATTTCGTAGTCCTGAATATTTTCTCTTTTATCTCCGTTAACAAAACCACCTCCATGAATATAGATTATCAACGGCGTTGGCGAATCAGCTTGTGGCAGATAAATATCAAACTTTGTTAGCGAGTAATCGTCGTAGCACTTATCGCTGAGAAAGCCAGCTTGTATGCCCTCAAGATCAACACCTTCAGAATTGGAAAATTCGAGGTCCAACGGAGCTAACGGGTCAAACGGTATTGGCGTTTCTGATGGGTCACAATCCAACGGACCACCAAAACTTAGTCCCGGCAAAAGCGTCAATAAAAATATACTTAATTTAAGACGTGTAAGCATGTTATCGAACCTCTAAGTTATTTTAATCAAATATGAATAATATCGCTTCACTCCCTTTACGATATGATCCGTAAGAAATCATAACTGACTAATAAAATGACCTCTGTATAAAAAATGTAAAGTAACGATATACGCGTATGGATTATGTAACGTTTTTAGCCTTATGGCCCAGAAAGAAAGCGGATTGGCCCGTTAGGGGAGGCTCTATATTTGGCAGCAAGAGTAGTAATGCGTCACTATTATAAAATCATCAGTTAGAAAAACCAATGAACAACAATAAACAACAATAAACAACAATAAACAACAATAAACAACAATAATATTTGCTTACCAAAAGGTGACTGTAAAACGATTACGTTGCTATAAATTATAAAACGTATAGTTGATATACGCATGTAAACGAGAGATTGTCCAAAATAACTTAACTTGGATGGCCAAGGCCTGTCATTAGATATAAACACTACCTCTAATTAACTTGCTGATTTTCGTTTTTACTAATTAATTAGTGATTCTATTCAATACATGTGTAATACCAGGGTGCAAGCGATGAATTCTTAATATTAGGGGGACAATACTATGCTAGATAAACCGTCTGTACTGGCAAGCTGGGTACTTGCTATTGTTCGTGGCATTCAATCATACGGCGTAGATACAGAGCCCTTGTTAGTGAAGGCGAATATCGACAGCCACCTGCTAAAACAACACGAGACTCGTATTCCACTAGTCAATTCCAACCAACTTTGGCGGCTAGCTACACAAGCTACCGGTGACCCGCTTATCGGTTTACGAATACCAGAATACATTACTATTAACACGCTTTATGCGGTGGACGCGGCTGCCCAAGCCTCTTCAACTTTGCGGGAGTTAATTGATTGTACATGCCGCTTTTCGCAGGTGGCGACCACCGGAGTGAGCTTATCTCTGGTTCAGGAGCGGAACCTTTGCCAGCTACGGTTTGACCCCCTTTATGATATACGTCCTTGCAATGAGTCGATGGACGCCTTTTTAGCTGTCATTTTCGCGACCACGCTCCCAATATTACATTTTCCTGATCGTTTTTTTCGTACCATCCACGTAGCAAGACCTCGACCAGATGACTTTCAAAGATATGAACAACAGTTTGGTTGCGCTATTGAATACAACTGCTCCCAATACATTATAGATCTCAATCCTGAATTACTTGATGCGCGACTTCCTGGCGTGAACCCTAAATTTAACCAGCTTAGTGAGGAAATGCTGATAAATTATCTGGCTCGATTTAGTGAACAGGATATTGAAATGAAAACCCGCGGAGCTATTATTGATTCAATCACAAAAGGGCAGCTCAGTAAGTCTGATGTAGCAAATAGGTTGAATATGAGCGTACGAAGCCTGAGTCGCAAGTTACAAGAAATAGATATCATGTTCAGCCAGCTGGTTGACGACATTCGGCAGGAGAAAGCAATAAACCTGATAAAACAGTCAAATATCTGTCTCGGTGAAATCGCCTTTCAGCTGGGTTTCATGGACACCAACAGCTTTTCTCGAGCCTTTCGGCGATGGACGGGTATGGCACCCGGGCATTATAGGGAAATCATTATTAACTAAGAAGCTGATAAATGTGTGTACATCTAAAGGTCTGACGAAAAGCTCTTCTTGGCCGTAATTACAAACAGGGATGAATCTGAAGAAACCGCCTGCTGCCAAAGATGATGCTATATTAAGGTTCTATGCAATAAAGAAGGGCCGAGCTACAACCCGCTATTGGCCCTTCTCGAGCATTGTGCAATGACAAGAATAGCGGCCGCATTTCTCTTAGGTAGCCAATCAGGAGGCAAACGTTGTAACCTCCCCCCCCTGCCTAGATGCATTTTCTTAAATCATCGATCTAAAACATGAGCACAGTTTAATGGTTCAAATTGAAGTATTTTTATTTATTTCAGGTGCCTTAAAAGAAACGGTATCCTATCCTCCTCTGAAGAATCCATTATGCTTAACCCTGGTAGAAAGGTAACATTTTCAATCCTTGCAACATCCACCCCCTCTTTGATCTCTCTACCATGAAAGGTGTGGTGGTACAACCTCTCCACTGAAGTCGATACGCCAATAGATGATCCTGATGCCTGTAGCCACACGGGAGGATCATCTAGCGTTATCATGGATGATATATCAACTTTTTCTCTGTAATTTCGAATTTCTTCGAAATCAAGCGCCTCAATATTGACCATGACAGAAAAGGGCTGAAGGGGAAACTCCATAGACGGTTTTCTATCAATAACGTTACCAATAGTTATTCCAAAATCAACGAATGCATCGAATTTCCAACGGCCAAGATCATAACTGACTTGAGTTGAAGTTGAAGTTGAAGTTGAAGTTGAAGTTGAAGTTGCAGCTACTGCGGATACCCGTGTAGACTTTCTCAATACTGGTTCATCGGAACTCTCATTCGCCATGTCATCATGGAAAGCAAGCCACAGACTTGAACTTGCACCTGCAGAAATCCCATACAATACGACACGACTCTCATCGATATTGAGCTCTTCCGCATGATAACGAATAAACTGTATCGCTCGCTTGACGTCTGAAAGCGGTTTGATTGAGCCACCAGGATCAAGCTCCAACGTCGATAGAAACCGATAGTTGATGGAAGCAATGGCCACACCTGCGCTCAAGCTTTGTCGAACTTCTCGGGCTGAGATAGACACTTTGTCTCTCTTACTAATTGATCCTCCATGCACAAAGACAATCAGACCCGTTGGTTCAGTAAGCAACTCACCATTGTTACTAGGTAGATATATATCAAACGCTGTTTTCTTGTGGATATCGTACGGTATATCACTTACAAATAGCCCTTCAATGCCCCTAAGGTAAACTATTGGAGCAGAATAGGTCAGCTCCAGAGGATCAGCGATTTGCCCAAAACTTAGTCCCGGAAAAAGCAGCATCATGAATATACAAGATTTTAAACGTGTAACCATATTTTGTTCTCCATATATTTCTAAAAGGCCGAATAGTCAATCTGATAGTACAAACTTCCTCCCACATAACGTGACGCCGAATAGGTCAAACAACATTCCTTTTAGGCCAACCATTAAGGTGGTGCTATATGGCTGCCCTAGAGCTAATCGTACACTATCTTATACAAATTGGTCTTTGCCCCCACATTCTGTTTTATTTTGAAATGAGAGCAGTACAGCTGGACAAGTTAAAGTTAAGTCAAACAGTTCTGACGACAGGACTTTTATACGAATCACTATTGAAAGAGATTAACTTTAGACACCCAAGTCTTTCATACAGATTGCGGTTGACAGTATATGTCGAGCATTTTCAAAACTTACTCAGAAGTTCCGGCATTCTTTCACCAATGGGCTATGTGGGGGTGTGTTGAGGCTATGCTCCTTTATGATTTTTCGCTATTTGAAGCGTAATTGGATATTGAAAGTGCGACAGCAATCCGGAGAGCATCAAAAAAAACCTTAGTAATTACATGAAATATTACGACCGAGACCGGTTATGGTTAAATGTCTCCAATTAACTATGAATATTCTCAAATGAGAGTGTTTGGCTTAGGCTGGCCAAAACTCAGCAGGACGGTTTCTTTAACTCTAAGTTGGTTGCATTCTAGCTGACAAGCTAGACGCTGGCATAGACAAATGTCATGTGAAGTAAGTTGAGAGTTCCGCGTGCTCCATTGCAGCTCCCTTTCAGCTCAGCAAACAAATGTCCTCATTTGCTTAGAGTTAGTCCCAATAAGAAGAAGGTAAATTTAAAATCACTTATATAATCTTCTAACTAACTATTCGATTATATTTATTCAATCGGTTATACGACAAATGAAATTCAGTCAAATTAACTCTTTATTAATAGCAGCATTTAAGTCATCACTAAATGAGCTAATCATTTTTTTCACTAAAGTAATGAATGATAGTATTGAGAACCCCTGGCATAGTGATGAGCTCTCAATTGTACAGATAGACGCGGGCACGGGAGATGTAGAATTTATAATTACTATTCAAATGCAATATGCCTGCCTTGAAGCGATATTTCCAGATACAGAGCATTTTGGCCGGAGAGATGAAAGTCATTTAGATGACCTGTTTTGTGAACTCGTAAACGACATTCTTACTTCTATGAAAACTACATTTTCAAGGCTACAACAGCACCTCTATGTAGGTATTCCAATTGTCTATGAAAACATTGAATTTTTAAAATTAATGTCAGACAAATTAAATCACCACTACTTGCCTTTTAGCATCGAAAAATATATTTGTGAAGCAATTATTTCTACTCAAGAATTAGCGAGGGATGAATCGCCACCAATTTGAGAGATGCTTCCCTGCTGTTTTTGATATTTGTTTTCATCGGGGGCTTGGACACAAAAACCGTTAATAAGCGAAATTGGTATTGTAGAAAAAATATCTAATTTTGAAAATGAATATATCTATCCTGATGATGAATAACACTTCCAATTAATAATAAAAGACGATTAAGGCGCATTTATGAAAATAATAATCAAACCTTTGGTGTTAGGCGTCAGTATTGGCATCGCCAGTTCTGCAGCCTTGGCCGCGAGTGAAATCGAAAACTACATTAATAACAGTTGGCAATACCAGGCATTAGAGCTGCAAAGCAAAATCGACCTCAGCACACCATTGCGTGAAGCCAGCATCCCAATGACTCATAACTCTTACAATTCAACTCACTATAGTAATTTGGGTAGCTACTTCGATCCCAACCATCTACATAGCATCACCGAGCAATTAGATATGGGTGTGCGCTTATTGGAGCTGGATTCTCATTGGTTCAACGGCGACATCCTCGCCTGCCACGGTCAGGACGATCACACCGGATGCAGTATTTATGACGGCCAGATTGAAGAGCGTATTGGCGAAATCAACACATGGTTGCGCCGCCCTGAAAACGCTGATCAGGTGGTGTTCATTTACATGGAAGATCATTTGGATAATCACTATGCCGAAGCTAGCTTGATCCTGGATAAATACTTTGCAGATAAAATTTATCCGGCATCTTCTTGTAATGCACAAGTTCCCATCAATCTCAGCAAAGCGGACATACTCAACGCAGGCAATCAAGTGGTGATTTATGGCGGCGGTTATGATTGTAATGCCGCTTCAGGGACTAACTGGGGTAACTACGTACATAGCGGTTTCTTCAAAACTGACAATAGCGGTTTGAGTGCAACACCAGATTGTTCATCAGATATTTTTAATCCTGCCTATATTGCTGCCAACATCACGCGCGTCTATGAAGACTCTACAACTTTAAGTGGTATGTTTGGCGACCCACCACCCGCTATTGATGCCGCCTATATGAAAACGCTCACTGATTGCGGTATTAACACAATTGGTTTGGATCAACTCGACTATAACGATAGTCGTCACGGGGCAGCTATCTGGAGCTGGAATACCAATGAACCGAATGGTGGAACCAATGAGAACTGCGCAATAACCTATGAACCGAACCGCCTAGCCGATGTCGATTGTGCTCATACGTACCAGTTTGCTTGTGTGGGTAGCAATGGCAATTGGACTATTTCAAGTACTGCTGGCACTTGGAATGAAGGTTCATCAACCTGTACAACGGAAGGTAAAACCTTTGCCATGCCGAAGAACGGATATCAAAATCATCTATTAAGCCAAGCTAAAAATGCAACAGGTGTAGCGCGTGCTTGGGTGAATTATTCAGATACCGCTACCGAGGGAGAATGGTTACCCGGTGATGCATCGGCACTCAATCTACCGCCCCCTGATGACACGATTGTCTATCGCCAACTACGCAACGGTAAAGGTAAATGTCTGGACCTGGAGGGCCGTAGTACGAATAACGGAACCCCTGTTCATCAGTGGAGCTGCCACACGGATCCAGCCGACATAGATAGCCAGTTGTGGTATCAGGATGATCAAGGCCGAATACACAGTAAGTTGAATCAAAATAGCTGTGTCGATGTCAGTGGATCAGGCACTGGAGAGGGTTCGGACATTCATCTATGGGATTGCCACACTGGCAACAATCAAAGGTGGCTGCGAGGCACTAACAACTCACTGCGCCCAGCCCACGCAACAGGCATGGCAATGGACATAAGCGGTGGTAACAATAGTTTTGACGGCAACAATAGCCATCTGTGGACCTACCACGGCGGCAAGACACAAATGTGGTATTGGTGGACACCGGCGATTTACGATAGCTGGACTCCCGATACCGGACCCGCGCCAGGCCAAATCGTAAATGGTAACTGGAGTAGCTCAGGCGGCCGAAGCACAACTCATGATGGCAATCCATTGATTGAGCTGATTGTGGACCAAAACGGAAGTTTAACGCTAGATTTAACCTCCTCATCTGATACCTATCTTTACTTGCTAGATGCTAATGGCAGTACGATTACAACCAATGATGACGGTGGTGAGGGCTATAACTCACGCATCAGCATCAGCCTTAATGCTGGCACTTATTTGGTCGTAGCGGCAACCTATAACTCAGGGCAAAGCGCCAGCTTCCAGCTGACCACGTCAGCCGGTACTTTGAAGGAATTTCAGTACAAGCGTTTGAAAAATGGCAAAGGCTATTGCATGGACATTGAAGGAGAAGGAACGGGTAATGGCACTGATCTTCATCAATGGAGTTGTCAGAACGATGATTTTCAAAAGTGGTACCAAGATAGTCTAGGCAGGCTGCACAGTAAGGCTGCTCGCTTTAAGTGTGTCGACGTATCTGGAGCGGGAGCCAGCAATGGAAGTGATATCCACTTATGGAGCTGCCATTCTGGCGATAACCAGCGCTGGATAAGGAGTACAAATAACAGCTTCCGTCCAATGCATGCAAGCAGTAAAGCATTCGATATCGATGGTGGTAGTAACTGGAGTGTTCTCGGCAGCGACGCCCATATATGGAGTTACCATGGCGGTAAAACCCAGCAATGGGTTTGGATTGATTAATCATTCAATTTATGGAAAGAAAAATGGCTGCGATTCGCAGCCATTTTTTTGCGAAAAGGTTGACCATGACAGCTTTACCTTACCTCGACTGGTACCATACCCCAAAATTAGTAATGAGATTTAATCCTGTTACGCCTTTTGGAAATATCGTTTTAGCTAAAGACCATATACGAAATGGGTTCGCGAGATAATTTAATGCGAAAAAAGAAATGCACTGTAACGTTTCGGGGTGAAGCTGATCAAATAATAAGCTACCCTTATGTAAATGCATCCTCAAAACTTCTGGAGGAGGTAGTTTATGTTTTCCTTTCAATACCCGAAAGAGAACACCCGCATTGGGTTTCTGCTAGTTAAAAAATGGCTTGATCACACAGGATCAGCTGGACAGTGCTCCTGTCGTTACGTTTCAGTCTGGAAGGGAAAGTTGAAAGGCATCTACGTAATGTCTCTTCAGAGGCGAGCAAAACACTAACACTCTGTTTTTTCTAAACAATGTTAATAGTGGCCATCTAGGTACTGCCAACTTAACACAAACAGGTATAATCGCCGAATATGAGAACCTAAAAGCACTTCCACTATCCAAGCCAAATAATTAGCCACTCAAACGACATTTCAACCTTATAAGATCTACAAAGTGTTTTGTATATTATTTGGAGAGACAGTTTCCCCAAGCAACCTCTCGTGCCAATTATTGATACTTCGGACAATGGCAAGTTTTTAGAGAGCAGCGTACATCCCGTATTTCTAGAATGATAAATTATCTTATTTGCTTTGGTAGTGTGCGCTCTGGGTTCCTAATAGTAAAATCATGGTTATTCTAAATACTTCTTCAGAATTAATTGATATTGTTTGCTTTGCTTAATTTTATTAAAAGCTCTTCTATATTTTTCTACAACTCGATCATCGGTTTCATTGCTAAAAGCCACGTAATTTTCACCTCCTGCGCCGTTAATATGATAGACCTTCTCTATGTTGGAACGGTCTAATAATGTTTCTTTTAAATTGTAGGCTAATACAATAGGATCACTGGGAAGTAAGTCAATCCGTTTAAGAAAAAGTTTTTGTATATTTTGAGCATCTGCAACTACTAGTTGTACGTTGGTAAATCCTTGACTCTGTAGATAAATAGCTCTGGAATCATCTCTCATCAATCCAACTTGGTACTTTTTAGCGTCTTCTAAAGTATTCACTACAATTTCTTTTCTTGATACTAATTTATAAAAATAGACTTCAAACGGAAATAACGATCCCACCCACTTAAATAACTTTTCCCTTTGTTTATTTCTCAAAATAGTAAAAATCATGGTGTTTTTATTTTCTAAGGCTAATCTATATGCTCTTGCCCAAGGAAAAGGCTGAATTTCTGCATGCATTCCCAATTCTTTTAGCATGAGCCTGATAATTTCTGTTGAAACTCCCGTAAGTTCGTTTTCCTTTACAATCTGATAAGGCGGTTCATGGGTGGTAACAATTTGAATCTTTTCAGCCGCCCTAACAGGAAAGATAAGAAGTATCATGTTCACACATGCTGCCATAAACATAATTTTTGTTTTCATAGTATCTCTGTGTATATCGCTAAGCTGATCATCCATAACGCTGAACCTAGTCACTTATTACATTTCATGCATCATGAGTTGTCTTTTTCCTTCAAGTGATCCTCTTAAGTCAACATTGTAAGCCGTTTTCTCAGCTATTACACCTTAAGACTGAGTTTGTGTGCATTGGGTTGAAGACGACCTGATATGGCGTCAGCCATTGTTTCATATTCTACTGGTGGAACGTAGCCAATACTCGAGTGGAGGCTTACGCGGTTGTAATAACGGTAATTATAATAACCAATGGCCATCCGTAAATCATGTTCTGTTTTAAACTCAATTCCATGTACTGATTCGATATTCAGCTCTGAAAGAATAATTCCATATGAGCATTATCAGCGACTGACTTCGCTCTATTCTTACTAGAGAAGGTTCCCGATAGCTTTAATTCATCTTGGATAATATATGCGCCATATTCAGAACATCTGATCAGTATGAAATATCAAACCCGGCTTAACCTCTCGATGTCTAAACGCATGTCTCAAAGATCGGCACGTTAGCTCAGCGGTTTATATTTACCCAGTGACCAATCTAGGGTTCGCCGAATGAGCATGACTGTGATGAAAGTCTGGAGGAGTTATTACCTTGGAATGCACGCTTGCCAATTAACTAAGTTGGTAACAGTTGTGCTTCGCTGGACGCTCACAAATATTTGCGAGGCCAATAATTAGGCTATCTATCTACTTTTCCGCTTTTTGCATCAACCAACTGTACCGTATTACCCAAAAGGTCTAAGACAATGTTATATTGGACGCCGGCCTCTTTTTTAGGCAGGCAGCAATCGATACTACCTTCCAGCACATGATTAACCAAGTTATAAAGAATAGTACCGCCAAGCCCTATGCTGCCTTTGAATCGTCTGGTAGTGTAGAACGGTTCAAATATTTTTTTACCATCATCCTCCATGCCTATTCCATTGTCGATAAACTGAATAATAAGACGGTTACTGTGATGCTGAATCCCGATATTTATTGTGCCATGTTCGATTGCGCTAAAACCGTGTATGAGTGAGTTAACAAATAGGTGGCTAAAAATCTGTGAGAAAATATGGGGATAACTATCCAGCCAGATATCCTCTTCGCAATCTATCTTGATATCATGTTTTGAGGCATGCAACTCCGGGGGAAGCTTGTTTAGGGTATCTTGAATAACTCGCAATAACGAGAAGATATACCTTTCTTCATGCTGTCTATCCTTAGATACTTCTTTAAAGTTAGCAACTAGATTGGCAGCAGTCTTTAGATTATTAAAAGTTAGCTTTGCAGACTCACCCACTGTATTGAAAAACTCAAGCAAATCGCATTTTGTGAATTCATTATTATGAAATTTATTTTCCATACGCTGATTTGTTTCTAACATAAGGGATGATGATGTAATTCCAATACCAATTGGAGTGTTGAGTTCATGTGCAACACCGGCAACTAATTCACCGAGCGAAGCAAATTTTTCCCGCTCAATTAGCTTGCGTTGTGTTTTTTTAAGAGTCTCGAGTGTATTCGCCAGTTGTTGGTTAGCTATGCCTAGCTTTTCTTGCTGCTTCTTCATTAACTCCTCCCGTAAGCGTCGCGACACAATATCTGCTTTCATTCTATCTGCGTCTTTTATGCTTGCTATCTTTTCAGTAAAGTAGCAGTTAATGGCGTCGATTAGCTCATTGATGGTGTTATTAAGAACTTCAAGTTCATCCTGATAATGGCCCGTAACAAGTTCGAGTTGTTTTTGCTCTGAATGCTTAGGATCAATAGATTTTAGTTCGCTAACGAGCCCCATCAATGGGCTGGTAATATGATATTGAAAGAATACTAGTAGGCTAAGTGCTAATAGAAAGTTCTTTAGTAAGCCAGCCATTAAGGTAGTGACTGCTCTTGAGGTGAAGCGATCACCCATAACAAAGGTATCTGCCTGTATTTGTAATTCACCCACATAAAAGCTCTTAGCGTCGAAACCGTCGTCTTTAGAAACCTGACGGTTAACCGTAAGGCTTTTTTCTAAATAAAAACTCCTGCCAAAAACAAAGTCAGTAAACCAGCGTTGCTTTTCTGTTACTCTCTCTGCATAGTATGAAGCGATTGTTTCTTTGTCTTCGTTTATTATCGCTGCATTATAGATAAACGAATAAGGCGTCAATCCTCGAAGCGTCTTGCCTGCCATTTTTTCGTCGTAATTAAAGGCTGACAGGGCTGCTGGTGATTTGATTGTTTCAGCGATCTGATTGATGTTATTTTTGAACTCTATCAATGTACTTTTGTAGTCAAGGAAAATTTGAATCGATGAGGATATTATGCCTAGAAAAACGGCAATAGTGATAGTGAACTTGACCTGTTTGGCGGCCATTTTACCATGAGGTAATCGAGAGATAATTATTTTAAACATAGGTATCAGGCTCTTCTTAGGAATTGACTACCTCGTATACCTGCTACGTTAATTCGTATAGTCGAAAACAGGCATGTAGATGTTAGGTACATCATAAACATAAATAACGAACATAACCAAAATAGACCAAGAAGCAAACGACAGTAATACTTTCCTATAGACTTAAGTGCATAAATTTGTTGCCAAGCTGGCAATGCGCTCCTGCTTTTATAAACTGGCGTTCGGGTGGTACATATGGGGGCCAGGCTTAAATCAATTGTTTTTTCGCAATTTCTTCATTGACCTAAACCTTATGACTTCATATATTGTTAGATAGTTATAATAGCGTTTTTTGCCCCCCTAATAACCAAGTAGATTATTCTAAACCTCAACTATAGATTATAGTCGAGCACCTTCATTTATCGATAAATTACTCGTGGACTTCCACTTCCTTTAAATACTGTGCGACTTGATCAACTAAATTCAGCCCCCCCCCCAGTTAAGCAACTCTATTTAGTTCCAACATTATTGCTTCAAACTGCATTGGGCTTTTAAGTAGTACTTGGATACCATCAAGTATTGATGAAATAAAGCTAGACGATAATCTACAGATCATTGTTGAATGGTTATGCATAACATGCTCACTAACTTTGCGTAATGAGTATAGCTACTTATTCGTAGCCGAACTTACTTCCTTGATTTATATGAACACAGAGTGCTACTAAGAAAATCGATATAAATATATATTCGATTGGTGATAAGGTTAGTATTGTCTGGGATAGTTAACCCTTAGTGAAGAACAAATTAAATAGGGAGGCGAAATGTCAAATTTTAGAATAATATTTCTGGCTATATTATTAGAACTAGGATGTGTGACCAGTGCTTACTCGGAAGAAACGATTCTTATAGGTGTCAGTGATTGGCCCCCCTATTTAGCACAAAATCTGCAATATAATGGAATTGCCGCACAAGTTATCAGAGAGTCCTTTGCCTCTGAAGGTTTTAAAACAGAACTTAGTTTTCTCCCTTGGAAGCGAGCTTATAAAAGTGCGGAACGTGGTGATTTGGCCGGCACATTTGGATGGGGCTGGAGGGCTGATAGAGTAAAACATTTCTATTATAGTGATAACGTATTTGACTCTAAACAAGTTTTTTTTCATTTAAAGAAATATAAGTTTGATTGGAAATCAGTAGTAGATTTAGAAGGAATAAGTATCGGTGGCACTATAGGATACAAGTATGAAAAAAAATTCGATGACGCGGAAAAAGCTGGAAAGTTATATGTAGACAGAGCTCTATCAGACCACCATAATTTTAAAAAACTAGTAAGTGGGCGCATCGATATTTTTCCTATGGAGATTGCAGGCGGAATTGAGATGTTAATAAGAGAGTATGGTCCAGGAATAATGGAACTAGTTACTTATCACCCAAAACCTTTGGTTGTCGAACCTATATTCCTGCTAATATCAAGGAAAAACAAAGACAACAAACGCATATTAGAATCTTTCAATAAAGGACTGAGAACACTAAAATCAAACGGAACGTATGACCAGTATTTTGATGATTTGTATTGATACATCGCTAGCATCAGATACCAATAGCTATGTTAATACATTCTGGAAATCAAAAGAATTGCTGAATACGTGACCTGCTGGAGATTGGAGTACCAATAAAAACGTACTCCAGTTTCTATTGAAGGGTTTTCACCCTTTGAAATAGTTACGACCCAATCAGAGATAAAAAACAATAATACAAAAAATGATCCCCCCGATTCCAAAAAATAAATAGAAAAAATTCATGATTTATCTAATATAATTTATCTCCGATTCCCCTAGCAAGTACATTAGTCTATATCCCTATTGCAAAAATGTATTTTCACGTTGAATTTGTTCTGGCATATCTTTTTGCGGTTTTGGTTCTTGACTGACGAATGTATCTATTATTTGAGTTAGACTGCTATTTTGACCAAATTCAGTAGCCCGATCAGTTCGAATATAATTTATTTGGTGATCAAACGTTGCTTGTTTAATACCAGTTTTTTCACTGACGGCCTTTAGTACTTTTTCTTTTGACCGCTGTCATTTCTCGGGAGGTTAACAATACCAACTAGGAATGAAGAGTCATTGAGTAAATTTTTACGATATGATTCTGCAATAACTTGAGCATTATTTCCATTCATTCTTTGGACGATGTATGCCATTGAAATATCGCCATGTTCAAATGCTTTTCTCGATGTTCTTTAGGATTGATTTGTATTTCACGACCACTTATTTATTCATAGATAGGACATAGTTTTTTGACTATCGTTGGGTGATCAAGCATCAGTATGCCACATGGTAAAAGAGTGGCTGTATCTATGGCTTTCGTACAACAATTGTAAAGAAAGGAGTCATGTAAGGATTTATGTAAACCTGCCGACTTTCTGGCCTATAAAGAAAGCGGGTTGGCCCGTTGAGGAAAAGGCTATATTGGGAAACTGGCGTAGTATTACGTCACCAATACAAAAACAATCTCGTTGCTATAAATAATATAGTGAATAATTAACATCTGCATGCATACGAGAATTACCCAAAATAACATGAATATGTGGCTAAGACCTCGCCTAAAAGTAGCAATGAATTCTTAATACAGAGGAGGCTATACTGTGTTAGAAGAACCGTCTGTACTAGCAAGCTGGATGCTGGCTATTGACAGTTAGTTGTTGAAGCTGCATGAGGATCGCATCCCGCTTATCGGTTTGCAAATAGATGAATACATCCAAAGTTCTTTAGATCTAACGGCTGAAATGAGTGATGCATAAGAAAACTTCGAAGCAAGCGCCTCTATGGCATCCTAAATATCTTTTCTCTTGGCTAATTGTATTTACTCTCTATCTATTTTCATCTATTCCTCTAAGAACAAAACTCTGGCTAGGAGCCAAATTGGGCCCTATTCTCGCTAAAAAAATGAGGTCCAGAGTAACTATCGCTCGAAAAAATATTCGAACCTGCTTTCCTAAGCTTGATGAAAAACAAATCGAACAGAGAGTGGTAGAGTGCATGAGCCAATTGGCCATGGGTGCACTTGAGGCTCCCCATGCTTGGTGGCGAGATATGAGTCGGCATCAAGGTGATGTCACCATCATAGGCCAGGATCATTTGATGAAAGCTCACGCCAAAGGCAAGGGTGTGCTTATTATGGGCGGGCACTTTGCCGCCGTCGATTTTATTATTCCGCTATTTGCGGCTGAAGTGGTAGATCGTGTAGAGCTAGGCTATATGTATCGCCCCGACAACAACCCTGTCATCGATAGAATGATTGTTAAAGGTCGCGAGCGTCATAAGGTAACTGGCTTCACTAAACGCCAGCTAAAAGAGATGATTTCCTTTATTCGAGAGGGGGGCATGGTCTGGTATGGCTGTGATCAAGACTTTGGTAAACATGCAGATCTCTTCGTCCCTTTTTTCGGAATTCAAGCCGCCAATATATCAACCCCTAGCTGGATTGTGCGAGAATCTGGAGCTACTGTGGTCTTTATGAGTATGCGTCGCTTAGCTAAGTGCAAATACGAATTTGAATTTTCAAGAGAGTTGCCGTCCTTTGGCGAAGACCCAGCCAAGGATGCTGCAGTTTGGAATCATGAGCTTGAAAAGGCCATCAAAGAGCAACCAAGTCAATATTTTTGGATTCACCGCCGCTTTAAAACACGTCCGCCAGGTGAGCCTAAGTTCTACTAATCTGCTACATCCATTATGTAAGAATAGTTGTATGTGAAACGCATACAACTATTCCGTCTTTTGATTGACTAACGTCATCAGCTCAACAATACCCATATGTTGAATTTGACTGTAAATAAGGCTGTCAATTGATAGCCTACAGAGTTCATTACGGGTCTTTGGAAGCCCCCCCCAAAAAAAAAGAATGCCAAATATGAGTTAATCGTCTTCTCAGGACCTCTGCGTTAAGTGATCTTCAAGCATTTTGGCCATTACTTTAACATCAAGTTCCCCATTCTTTTCTTGAAATTATCGCCCTGTGAAAAACAGGTGCATCCATGCTAAGGGAGAAACCTGAGCAAACTCATTGAAATTTCTGATGAGACACCACCTTCATCCATTTTCTCGTTAAGCATTTCCATATCCGGTTAATTTGTATAACTATCGTTAGGGATGCCCCTGTAATGGCATAGTTAATTTGGTCACATAATAGGGCGTCCTAAATTGGATGGAGATAGTCCTGATATGGCCGTGACCAAATTGATAATACATATATTATATACAAATAAGTCTATTTCATCTGATTGAATCAGTAGCAAGCGTTTTGCTCTCAGTTTACTTCTTTTGAAACAGTAACTTCAAATTCGTCACTGAATGGACTCATTGATTTCTTATGTACACAAACACAAATCACAAACTGTGTAAGGCAGGCACATCAAAAAAGAAGTGATTTTGCCTAATTTGTAATCACTATAACAATAAGAGAGAAACAAATGATAAATTTCAGGTCTATAAAGAGCTCTTTGGCTATTACCTTAGTAACAGGAGCGTTAATCACATCCAACGTGCAGGTAGCGTTAGCTGACAATGGCGCATTTGAATCAGGACGTAACATTGTCCTTTCAGGCTTCAGTTTTTTTCACCCTATTGCGGCGCAGTTCAATTCTTATGCGAATCAATACGTTCCCGGCCATTCTGGTTATGTCGTCACAGCGGCTGGAGACAATGGCACACCTCTTATGTTATGGGAGAATGCAATTAAACGCCAAGCGATTCAGAATTACCTTGATAATGGAAACATAGATCTCTTGGGAATGCCTTACTTCAACCAAGAATTGTCCGGAGTGGAACATTGGGTCCAGTGGATAGACTATGCCTTGTCCCAGAATTCTAACACATCATTCTTTATTGGGCTTCCTTGGATGGATTACCCTTCGAGTCGTACTCTGGAAGAGTCCGACGATCTTTTAAACTCTTATTTGGCTGGAGAGTATAGAGACACCGTTGATCAATTAAGAGCCCTTTACCCTGACACTAAGATCCTTGCAGTTGTTTACGCAGGGGGAGCCGCTGAGTTGAGAAGACTGCAGACTGTTGAACGCGACCTACCTGGTGTAGATAGTGTAATTGGACGTGATAAAACCACATCTATCCATAAAGACTCCAAGGGACACGCCGGTGATGTACTCCGTTATCTAGCTGGGCTTGAGTGGCTAAACATAATTTATGGTACGGATCTCACGACAGTAAACCACGAGCATCCTGCAGACCTTGCAACCATCGCTCAGATAGACCTAGATTTTAGTGCAGAATTTAACGCAATATATAACGGCGAAGATAGCACTGAACCAGACCTTACCTTTCCTGACAGTTACAGTCTAGACCAGGACACTTCACTCTCAATAGCGGCCCCTGGCGTCCTATCGAATGACAGATTTTCAGGCGAAATAACAACCGCTTTAGTGAATAATGTGAGCAATGGTGAACTTATTCTCAATGCAGACGGCTCGTTCGACTACACTCCGACCGCAGATACTTCCGGTATTGATAGCTTTACATATATGGTAAACAATGGAGAGCAAAGCAGCCTTCAGGAAACAGTTACTCTCACTATTAATGCCATCGCATCAGGCACCTGGACGGAGATGAGCTATGATGATTTTGAGTCGGGCTGGGGTAATTACGTTTCTGGCGGACCTAGTGATTATTTGTATAATAATAGTGGAAACAACACGAAGGCTCACGAAGGCTCAGGAGCCGCACTATTATCTGATCATAGACTTACACAATCCTTATTCTCTCTCGCAAATGGAATGGATATCGATACGAATAACTATTCACAACTCAAAGTAGAATTCTGGTTCATGGCCGAAAGCATCGATACTACAAATAAGGACTTTTGGGTGGAGTACTTTGATGGCACAACCTGGCATGAAGTTGCTCGCTACGCCCAGGGCAATGATTTCTTTAACTCTCAATACTATAATCCAGAAATTATTATTAATGAAACAGATTACATATTCCCTTCAGACATGCGTATAAGGTTTGTTTATGATGATTCTGGCAGCAGGGACCATGTTTTCATTGATGAAATCCGAGTGTCGGCACTCCAGTAAAAGATCCACTGCGCTGGTATTAAGATTAAACCTTAACCAAAACTAATTTTTGATCCGGTTCAAGAACGTGAGTTTTTGAACCGGATCAAATTATAAGCCCGGGGAAATAATAAAGGGAAGTAGACAATGCAGGCAAGTCAGTCTATCTAATTTTTCCTAAGTAACTGATACCTTGTTGAATGCAACTCTTTCAAACTACTTGCAAATATTCTGTTCGACTCCAGCTGAATACATTCTTTGGAGCTGTTTTCATAATTAATTAGTGAGTAATTTCCATTTAGTGTGTAATCGGTCCAGATTGTAATGAGGGTCAATATTGAATGCCGATTGACAGGGCCGAGGGTTAGATACCCTCTGCTCCCCGATTAGCTGTGGTATTGCCAAACATCTTGACACTAATGCAAATTAATTAGGTTTTCTTTTTTAAGTTCAACGTAAGCTTTTTTCAGTTTACCGACTAGTATTTTATCTGTATGAAGACTTGCTGCCAAATAATCCTGCACACTAAAAGCAAATAAGGACTTTTCAAATAAATTAGGATCAACTCCTAACTTCTCCGAGATATTTAAAATTCTAGCTTCTTCAAAAGGATGAAGCTCACTCTTTCCCCCAGTAGAATTTTTAATAATTGATCGGGCCGGCTTATCAGATGCCTTTTATTTGGCGCAAAATGAGCCTCAAGATTCTTAATTTGAAGAGGGTTGGTTTTAAGTTTGAAAAGTGAATGTCAATTCCTTTGGTGATTGGACCTACCCATTGGAATAACTTCTCTCTTTTAGGTGTTCGTCCAAGACCTGAAATAAAGTAATTTTTTTTCTCAAACCCATTTTTATAGACCCTTGCCCAAGTATTCTGGTCAAGCCCAACCGGACACTTTCCTAAAGGAATTCTCAAATTCAATTGGCGACTGATCAGCATTAGCTGAATGTAGTCGATCAACATTATAATATTTCATGTACTTTGTTACGTATTCTCGCATATGTACTCGCGTTGGTTGTGGCACTTTTAGCAACCAATCATGCTTTAAACTACCGAAAAAACGCTCAACAACAGAGTATCCCAGCAAGCACCAACATCACCCATGCTAGCCCTACAATTTAAATTTTTTAATAAGCGCCTAAAGCCTTTACTTGTGTATTGAGAACCTCGATCACTATGAAATACCACGCCCTTTGGTGGCTTTCGCAAGTTGTGCGCTTTCATCAGTACGTTATCCACTAAGCTGCGTGTCATGCGTTTAGAAATATGCCAACCAACAATGCGACGTGAATATAAATCCATCACAATAGCTAGATATAGCCAGCCTTCACCCGTTTTTAAGTAACTCACGTCGCCAGCCCATACCTGATTTGGCGCTACAGGATTAAAGTTCATGTTTAGCAGGTTATCGGCAACACTATCACTGTGTTTTCGCTTTGTTGTTACTTTATAAGCAACACGCTGAGTCACTACAAGCTTCAACTTTTCCATTAATTTAATAACGCGATAACGTGTTACTTTAGCCAGCTCAAGACTGACCAAACTGTTGCGACTTGCTTGAAACAAGACTTTAGCTCGTAGGTACAAGTTCAGCGTTTGAGCACTTATTAATTCACAGGCTTTTTAGCCATACATAATAAGCGGATTAACTAGCTTGCATGGCTTGGCACGCGATTGATACTGTATATTTCGCATCAAGTGGGTGAATAAATGAATATCTTATTTCATTTCTTTCTCAAAGAAGGCGGCCTTTTTAAATATTTCACGATCCATTTGTAAGCGTTTATTCTCTTTTCTGAGTTGAACCAATTCAGCCCGCTCATCAACAAATAATGTATCGCCTAGAGCCAGTTTCTTTTGTTTGGCTACCCAGTTATATAAAATATTATCCGTGATACATAATGATGATGCTGCTTCTACAATGGTTTAGTTTTGCTCAAGAACTAAAGCTACCGCTTCTTGCTTAAACTCTTCTGGATAATGCTTATTTTTTCGTTTAGTCATATGCACCTCAATAATGGGGCCATACTCCCTTATTATAAACTCCTGTTAATTCAACTACAACAATCTATACTCTAGTGATTTGGTCAGAAAAAGCATACTATCTAATAATACCGGAGGATAAAAAACATGAAATTTTTCAGAGTCAAAATATTTTTTATCTCTGTCAGTTTACTCCTGTACTTCCCTGCAGTCGGCCTTGCAGAAGGAAAGCTTGTCACAGCAATTAATTTCTGGCCGCCCTTTCGAATTGCCTCCCCAGATGCAAAATATGGTGTCACCGGAATTGATATCGATATTCTGCAAGGCCTGGAAAAGCATTTGAATATGCCCATTGAAATTAAGCAGGCCCCGTGGGCTAGAATTATAGTGATGATTAAGAACGGAGATATTGACCTGATTTCCAGCGTGGCTTACACGGATAAAAGGAATGAATTTATATTATATGTTCCAACTGCCTATCATACCGTAGCCCCGGTCTTTTATACCCAGAAGGGACGGGGGAAGCATGTTCAAACCTACGAGGACCTTTACAAATTTACGATTGGGTACTTACGTGGTTCCGTATACTTTGAAGCGTTTGATTCAGACACTAAACTTCTGAAATATGACGTTACTTCAGAAGCTCAGCTAGTAAATATGCTGGCAATGGGGCGGCTTGATATTATCATTGGATCAAATCCACACCTTACCTTAGAGATCAAAAAAAACAATGTCAAGGACAAGGTTATGCAGACCCAGTATATACCAGAAAAGAGCACTGACATTTATTTCGGACTGTCAAGGAAGCATAACAATACAATTTTACAGGGGAAAATTGACACTTATCTTAATCAAATCATCAGTAATGGTGAATTGAACCGGATTCTTGAAAAATACAAATAAATACTAAATGAGCTATGTAGTGGCATAGTAAATTTGGCCACCTAGTTAGAGGTGATAGAATCACCCTAAGTAAAATAGGTGGATCAGTAATGACCAGAAGTAAACGTAATTATTCTCCAGAGTTTCGACTCGAATGCGCACAACTAATTGTTGATCAAGGCTACTCTGTTCCACAAGCCGTTGAAGCAATGAGTGTTGGTAAGTCAACCATCGATAAATGGGCAAGACAGCTACGTGAAGAGCGTGACGGTAAACCAAATACCGGCGCTCCACTCACACCAGATCAACAGCGAATTAAAGAGTTGGAAAAACAACTTAAAAGCGTAGAAATGGAATTCCCACCTGACCGAATACTGCTTTCTTATAGCCACACGCTAGCATTAGTGCGCAGGAGCTAAGACAGCAACTGTTTTTGGATACTGTGATTAGACGTTATCAAGAATAGCTCCTCGTAGCCGTTTCCCAAAGTACATGGCCGATTCAACATCACCTCTATCAATAATGCAATTGATTCGAATGTTATATCCTCGTTAAACTCAATGTTAATTGGACATTTTAGATATCGATCAAAAAAGACATCTTCCTTGAGTGCTGAGCTTATAGTAATAAAACTAAATGGGGGTACCTCAAACCGATGTGAAGTACTTGAACAGCTTTTATTAAAATCACTAATTTCCGTACCTTTAACAAATATACCGGCATTCACATAACTGGATATTGATAAACTTATCAGCAATAGTATTTTCGTCAGTAGGTTCATTTTATTCCCTGAACTAAATATTTAGAATTTCGATGCCAATCTATTAAGACAATTACACTCTGTACGCATTCTTATTATTGTTGAATCGGAAATTGATTAAGCGACTCAATCTCGCACATTGCTGACGCTCACCGACCTTGTGTAATTCATGGTTTATCGGCCAAATTGAAATTTGAGATAACTAACGAAAGTGAGCCAGCCTGTGTGAAAACTGTGGTTCATTTTTTGCTAAAGCTAACTCATAAATTTAGCCAAATACTTTGGTAGTTATCACTTTAAAAATGGGGAACTTGATATAATTTCGACAGATTAAAAACAAGGAAGTGTAGCTGTTATGTCCCATCACATTAAAGGTAAAAGCCGAGCTCAGGCGACATTCTTTCCAAAAGTGTTAGATGATTTCGTCAACACAGAAAATCCTGTCAGAGTGATTGATGTTTTTGTTGATGAACTCGACTTGAGTGAATTAGGTTTTAAAGGCGTCGTACCAAAAGACACGGGGCGACCCAATTATCACCCCGCTATGCTGCTCAAGTTATATCTCTATGGTTACCTGAATCGTATTCAATCTTCACGCCGATTAGAGCGGGAGGTAAACCGCAATGTCGAGCTAATGTGGCTCACTGAACGGCTTGCGCCAGACTTTAAAACCATTGCAGACTTCAGAAAGAATAATGGCCAAGGCATTAAACAAACCTGCCGAACCTTCGTAGATTTATGCCGTCAGCTTAATATGTTTAGTGATGCCGTCATTGCTATCGATGGCAGTAAATTCAAAGCCTCAAACAACAAATCAAAAAACTTCACATCTAGAAAACTAAAAAATGAAATGGCACGTGTTGAGAAACATATTGACCGATACCTTAACCAACTTGATAAGGTCGATTTGAATGAACAAGAAACCGACACCACGCCGATTGCAGACAAATTAGTTTGGCTAAAAGCACGCCTGATCGAATTACGAGAACTTAAAGGTAAAGTAGAAGCACACCCCGATAAACAAATATCAATCACTGACCCAGATTCAAGGTTAATGAAGACGACGGCTATGGAGAGGAAGGTTTGTTACAACCTTCAAAGTGCCGTTGATTGTAAACATCACCTGATCGTTGCTCATGACGTGACGAATACGACAGATAGAAATCAATTATGTCGCATGGGGAAGCAAGCCCAGGCAGCATTAAAGAATAAAGATCTTACCGTTATTGCAGACAAAGGTTACTTCAGTGGGCAGGATATTGTGGATGCTCAAGATGCTGGTATGACGCCACTCGTACCAAGAATTGATACATCAGGTAGTGATAAAAAAGGTATATTTAATCACTCATTGTTTAAATATAATGCGGAAAAGAATTTGTATATTTGTCCCGCTGAGCAAGAATTAACACCTAGAGGTACCGTTACAGATAAAGGGTTGGTCTATAGGAAGTATTGTTGCAGTCTTATGGTTTGCCAAGCATGTAGCATGAGAACCAAATGCTCTAAAAGCCCTCAAACACGTAAAATTAGGCGTTGGGAGCATGCCGATCGAATTGAAATGATGACGAAACTTCTAGAATCCAAGCCCGACAGCATGGTTATCAGAAAACAAACAGTTGAGCATCCCTTTGGTACGATCAAATTATGGATGGGCGCGACACATTTACTGACCAGACGATTTAAAGGCGTCAGTATTGAAATGGACTTACATGTACTGGCCTACAATATGAAACGAATGATTTCAGTATTTGGGGTTAGTGGGTTAATCAAAGCGATGATGGCGCAGTCATTCTAGACTTAATCTCAGGCTGTAACGTCCGATTCAAACGTTATTAGGTTTGAGTAAGAGGTCTTTTATAAAAAAGGCCATATAGTCATCAGAATAGAAACGTCCTCCATATATTACTGAAAGGTTTACAGCACTTGTTGTGAGTGACTTACATTCAGTTTGAGTTCAAGTACGAGTTTTCACACAGGCTGGCTCAGAAGCCTCCATTAGCTGCACTTTACGTAAAGCTAATTTAGCTCAGATTCTAGAAAAGACAACAGGTATCGCTTTGCGGCCCAAAGCTATGGGTTTTCTGAACTTCTAATTTATAACGCTTTGGCTATGAACCCCGTGAGATTTTGACTAACGAAATAGTATCGCTAACGGTCACAGACCTATCAAATCTGGATTGAACCTGTGGCAAGCTTACTGTGAGTTAAGAGCGTTATTGTTGATATGCATCCTAGATTGACCCACTTTGAGCTTTTTTTGCATTGAATAGTTGAACCAGCAATGATCATATAATTCTTATGATATAAATCGTTTTGTATTTCTAAGATAGTTCAATATTCGGTGCAACTGATGGTTCAATTTTAAGTGCAATTCAACAACATAGAAGAACAAAAAGCCATAATTTGGGAACGTTGGCAGAAAGGAGGTTATATACGTTCAATAGCACGTCTATTTGATAAACCTGCGTCCCCGATTTCTTGCATATTATCTAAGACTGGCGGCA
>Ga0209184_1000543_pt1 | contig 37899 bp, 32 predicted proteins | sample EN8Hudsemesocosm_2_FD_184627 | JGI IMG/M metagenome (GOLD analysis project Ga0209184, IMG submission 184627) | Methane-oxidizing microbial communities from mesocosms in the Hudson Canyon - EN8C Hudson Canyon (SPAdes) (version 2) | ecosystem: Environmental > Aquatic > Marine > Cold seeps | place... | reverse complement strand
GCTTTCCTAAGAACTTATTAGGACATTCGGACGCGGGATGGAGCAGTCTGGTAGCTCGTCGGGCTCATAACCCGAAGGTCGTAGGTTCAAATCCTGCTCCCGCAACCAACTTCACTTAAGTATAAAACGCACAATTTCAAACTCCTCCAAAATATATACAATCATCACTAAGACCTCCATACTTATTAAAAAATCCGCGCTTTGCAGATATCTCAAAATTACGTTTCCTAACACAACATTTAGTTAATCAGCCTTTTGTCATTTAATTCTAGTCAGAATGATTCAATGTTATAGTTCGACAACTTCAAATTTAGTGCATAGGCATTATATAAAGAATAACGTAGGACTTTGTATTTTTGGTCCGCTATTAGTCATCAACTACTGGCATCATTTTGAATCTAAAAAGCACTAAAATAGATAATGCAATAATTCCCCCCAGCCTTTGGCGACTCGCGTGGCCAACAACTATTGCTAACCTTTTATTAGCTTCAGTTGGATTTATACAAATATTATTATCTACCCAGTTTGGCACTGAAGCCACCGCAGCGGTTACAGTTAGCCAAAGAATATTTTTTCTTCTACAAGCTTCGTTGTTTGGTTTATCTGCAGGTGTATCCGCAATTATTGCCAGAAATATTGGTGCTAATGAACAAGAGCGTGCAGGACAGGCCTTTCAAAGCGCCCTATTATTTAGTTTTATGCTTTCTATGTTTCTCGCTGTTTTATGTTATGTTTTTGCCTATGAGCTAACTGCTCTGTTCAAAATGAAAGATGATACCCAACAGTTAGCCATTACACTAATCAAATGGATCTGTATATTTTCACCTATTTATTCGTTAAATATTATTATGGCTGGCTCATTACGTGCTAGCGGTGATGCATTTCACCCTCTAATACTTGCAATAATTAGTGGAGTTGGAAATGGCGTTGGTTGTTACTTATTAAGTACCGGTGGACTTGGTTTACCCGCATTAGGAATTGAAGGCCTAGTGATCGGCGGTGTTTTTGGCTCTACTATTTCATTGGTTTTTTATAGCTATCTTTGGAGAAAAAATTATTTAAGCATTAACTATCCAGAAGAAAGCAAATATAGAAAAAAAACGCTCTTACTTTTAAAAATAGGAATGCCTAGCGCTCTAGAGCAGCTATTGCTACAAATGGGGTTTGTTATTTTTACTATCGCCATTGCAAGTTATGGTAGCGATGTTTTAGCCGCGTACGGGCTTGGTTTAAATGTATTAACGTTAATACTGATAACTTCTTTAGCATTTTCTATGTCAGGTGCGGTTATTGTTGGACAATATCTAGGACGTGGTGAGCCTGAAATAGCCTATCAACAAGGTTGGCGTGCATGGCGACTCTGTGTTGCTTTTATGTCATTCTTCGGTGTTATTTTTTATGTGTTTAATCATGAAATAGCGGCATTACTAACAAGTGATATAAATGTTCAAACATACACCGCAAGTTTTTTATTGATTATTGCCTTCTCTATGCCTTTAATTGCAACAGACTTTACAATAGGTGGCGCTATAAGAGGTGCAGGTGAAACGACATTTCCGTTAATCATATCCCTAATAACATTATTATTAGTGCGAATTATATTACCGTTTATTTTCATTAAACTTAATTTATCTGTTACGGCGTTATTCGTTTTAACTGGTGCTGATTTTTTCATTAAAGCAATTTTTATGACGGTATATTTCAGAAAAAGAAAGTGGCAGCATAAGGTATTTTAATAAAGAGCGATATGAATCAGAACTCTGCCACTAACACCACCTACTTTAGATATTCATGCCTTTTTTGTACTAATTTACAAATCAACTGATCTAATTAAGAAATAAGAAGGCCAAATTTCCCGCACCTGAGATTCCCAATGTGGATCAACTCTGCCAGTAGACGATTGTAAAAACCAATATCTAGCCCACTTAGTAACAATTTTACCAGACTTACTTAATTTCAACGGTGAAAATCTGCGTTGGTATAACCTTCCATCATATTCTACAACCGTATTATTTTTAACCCGTTTATGGAGATTTTCTAGTGCGGCGCTTATTAACTCTACTTCTGAAACCTCAATTATTCCCTGTTGTTTTAAACAAACCAATATCGCGGCTTTCTTTACACACAGCTTCATATAGTCATCTATATAAGGTGTATATACCATACCTGATAAACCGTAAATGGAGGCTCGCTCTCTTTCCGCAAGCGATTTTAACGGAACGAGTTTCTCATTTATATCGTATAATTCAGTTATGTAATGGATCTTAGGGGGTAATTTAGGCAATCTTTAAACTCTCATAAATATTCATTAGTTAGCATTATCTTAGTGGCTAAATTAAAAGGTTTTGTGGCTAACCAAACATTCGAACTTTTGCTAAAACAGCTGAGATGTAAGATTAGCCAAGGTTACTATTTAAACTTGCGTTGGGTACTGTTTAAATTTTGTTGCTGATTGTCCAGCGTCATACCAGCAAGCTTTTTCTTCGATAAATATATTTGCTTGAGGTACGATTTGTGGATCATCATTTAAAAAGCCAGCGGGTGTAACTAAAAATTGACCATCTCGGCTAATGTAAGGAACTTGAGAACCACAATGACTACAAAAAGCATTACTGAATCGTTCTGCATTTGGTAGATCAAATCGTTTAGTACTTTCCTTTCCTGACAACCATTCAATTTTGTCATGCGAAGTAAATATTAATGAAGCAAAAGCAGAACCTGATTTTTTCTGACATCTGTCACAATGACATTGATAAAAACGGTCAAATGGCCCTGTAATGTTACAAGTGACTTCGCCACATAAACAACTTCCGTTAACTATATTACTCATTTGTATACCTTCTTTAGTATGTTAAATAATACATGTGCATAGAACACAGCATAATCAGAGATTATTGACGTTATTAAACACGAATTTATAGATGCAATAAAGGGATAACGTATAAAACCAATATTTTTAATATTGAAGTACGAAATGGATATTAATTGAATGGATATTTTGTTGAGCTGTATAATTTTACTTACTATTGCTGATCATCTTAATGGCGATATCAGTTAAATCAGTTACTTCTCCTATGCCAATTGTGTTGTATAATTGAACTTCAAGTTCATCAGCCAAATCTTTATCTAAAGTCTTTAAATAGGTTATTTCGTCGCGATAATACATATTTTGAACTTTATCACTTTTCTTCAATTCAACTTTTAATATGGCTGGTTTACCGTGACTAGAAACCTTATTGGTGTATTCTTGTAACTCAGATGCTTTTTTTAAAACTGATAAATCACGATACCAGAACGAGTATTCTTCACTGCCATCTTTATCTTTGGGTAAAACTAGAATATAAAAAGCTCGAGCCGCTAAGTCTTTATAGGCGAGAGCAGCAATAATTGATAAACATGAATCTCTGAACTTTTTATTACTTAACAAATTAAGAATAATCTCTTCGCTGTTTTCATTTTTATAAACAAGGTGTTTGAGTGCTGAATTTCCACTAAAACTTGCTGCATTTATATATTGTTGATGCTTAGTCGCTTTCAAGTAAAAAGGGATAGAGAAATGATTATGAGCATATATATTTCTCATGGCTTTTTGTAGCCCATAAATCCGACTACCTCGTTGACCACAAGCATCAAGACTATCAATGTGCTGATAAATATACTTGCGTATTGCTCTGCATGCTAAATGTTTACTTTCGATAGCGTTCATTAATAACCTAACCGCGCCATGACTGTCGTAACCTAATACAAGGTACTTCTGCTTTGTTAAGGTACGTTCTTGTTCTTTAAAAGGCACGGTTAATTCAATTTCGATTTCTTCACCGGCTTTAAATTTTGTCTCTTTTTCAAGATTAACTAATAAACCTTGTACCGATACATTTTGAGTTTTGCCTACCAAATTTGTAACGACATTATTACTGCGGGTTATTGCCATATTAAAATTCAATACAAATCGGTCTTCACCTCTAGAGTCATCATTTTCAGCGGTTACTATTTCTGTTTCTGAAAGGTCATCCACTGCACTGAGTTGAAAGCGTTGCGGCAATAAGTTTGCTAACTCAGTAATTTTACCCGTTACCGGTTGATAAATAGTTTCGTATAAACTAGTGATGTCTGAAACAGTGATCATGTGGTCACAATCACTTATCATATCCAAAGCTGCTTTAGGGATCGCTCTGTTTAGTACAGCCATTTTAGGGTGCACATGAGATGGCAGCGCAGATGGCACGTATGCATCTTCAGTGGAATTGATATACGACGATGAAATTTTAACGACTCTAAACAAACTATTTTTGAAATAATTATTAAAAACAGTTTTAACACTTCTGTTATGAATAAGATCATCATACCAAATAAGTGAATAATTAAACGTGCCTTTCAAACTAGATTTCAGTAAAAATGCATATTTATCAACGGTACTTCTTTCGTTTAAAGCCTTCTGTATATCTTTATTCCCAAGTAATACTGGTAAATGAAATTTTTGTTTATCGTCACTAAAAAAATTCCATAACTCGTCATTACCTGAAGTTTTCATTGCAATTTTTGCATGCCAAATATTATCAGCTTTATAGCAAAGCAATGGGATATCATGTGTTTTATTTAGGTAAAGTTGTTCGTAGCCTTTAGAAGTTACTGAATCGAATAATGGTTCGATAAACCGCTCTGTTGGACCTATGATGGCTAGTTTTTTTTGTCTTAGATAGTGAGCAAATAAAACTCGCATTTGTTGATCTGTTAATGGGCTTGAAAATTGTAAAAGATATTCAAACTTATTATTCACTTTAGATTTTTGTCTATCAATAATGATAAAACCAAGTTCAAGTTCTTCAGTAAAGTCAACTTCAGCATGGTGATCAAACAACCATAAGTATAAAGTGTCGGCTGTTATATTTTTTAACTCGTTAACGGTTTGAATTACGACTTTTTGATTATTCATTCTTTCAATAACCGCTGTAATACCAACTTCCTTTTTACCTTGAGTTGTCATTCCCATAATAGGGTTAAGAAAAACTTTACACGAAGAGTTAAGCTTTTTGAGATCACCTACTATTAGATTTTTATTGACTAAGGGTTTAGGTTCGGTTTTATCAATTGTAAATTCTGATTTTCTACTTTCAACTTCACCCTTTTTTTTGTATGAAGCTCTTAGCTGAGCGTCTTCATAAACTTCGTGGTAAAGACCTATAGTATATAAATTTTGATATTCAATAAGCTTTTGATTGAATAACTGTAAGCCTGCTAAATCTAGGTAATGAGTAACATTGTTGTATTCTAAAATTTCGCAATCTGAAAAAAGTTCACGTAAATCGATTGATTTAGTTGATTGTTGAGCAAGTTTTTTAATTTCATTTTTAACAGCGAGATGTCTACCAGCATTTTCGTCAGGTAGGAGTTTTTTTACGAGGTATTCTAATCTATCATTACTTGCGTAAGGAATTAAGCTAAGTATTTGTTTTTCAAACCTTTGCAAGTTATCACTTATAACACTACTCATTAATAATTGTACCTCTGATGTTTAGTATATAATGCAAGGGTGATAGCGATAACTCATGAACCTATATAGTTTAATCTTAGTGCATATTGTTTAATAATGATTAAATATTTACACTTATATTCAATAATGTACCTGTTAACCAATTTTATCGGTTAAATAGATTATTACTTTAATTTTTAGGATATTTATCAACATAAAAGTGACCTAGTTAAACAACCGGTTTTAATCTGTATAGCCACTACCAATTGCTCTAAACGGCAGTTCTAATTCTAACTCTGGTACTTGTTGGCCTATCCAAGCAACAAAAGTATTACTATTAGGACCAGGAAACACGCTATATTCATTTACCCAAGGATAAAGAGCAATTGCTGCTTGAACTTTTGGTATAAGCTTTAATGCCTTATTGCCTTTAATAGAGAGTAGTAATTCAGGTTTTGCCCCATACCAATATCTATCAGGTGTTGGGGTTTGATATTGACGAATAGCAGATTTTCCTCGCCTAACTTGCCATCCAATTACCTCATAAACACTGTATTCAGTAGCATTCTCCCCTTTAATTGCAATCCAAGGATGCACAGCAAACCAACCGCGCCAGCTAAAAGCATCAGCAGCATAGAATTCAATAATAGCTCTACTGTCTTCACTTGGAATTGAAGCGAGCCCTGCGGGTTCTCTACTCGCCGTTCTCCAGTTCGTATTTGTACAAGCATTAAGAAGCAAAACGATAAAAATAACTGACCAATATTTCATTTTATTTAATCATACATTTGTAATATTAATTACCTTAACATCATACAGTTAAAGAAACCTTTTTATATATTTATAAACTCGATAATTTTACTATTGAGTAATAATTCATATTTCATGATCTAATGTTTTTCTTATTGCCATCGCAAGCTCTGAATCACGATAAGGTTTACTTAATAGGTTTTTTGACCATTTTTCTACAGATTTATTTTGAGAAATTTTACCCGTAAAGCCTGAAGTCAATAATATTTTCATCTCAGGGTTGGCAGCAAACACAATGTCTGCAAAGTCAAAACCATTCAAATTCCCTGGCATCACTACGTCTGAGAATAACAAGTCAATACTGTCATTCTTATTGATAATTTCTTGGGCCTCATAAACACTGAAAACACAAATAGTTTGATAACCTAGACTATCCAAGACGGATTTTGCTATTAACGCTAATTCAGGTTCATCGTCCACTATGAGTACGGTTTCTTTACCCTGTGGCATTTTCATATCAATCCCTGTAGGGATAATGCTTTCTTCTTTCACATGTTTAGATCTTGGTATATACATTTTAAAGGTTGTTCCAAACCCTTCATCTGAACAAACAGTAATACTGCCATTACATCTTTTAATGAAACCAAATACCATAGGAAGTCCTAACCCAGTCCCCTTACTCTTATCTTTAGTCGTATAAAATGGGTCGAAAATTTTACTCAGGGTTTCCTTGTTCATACCAACACCGGAATCACTCACCATTATTTCTATGTATTCTCCGGCTTTAAGATCAATATTGTAATCAACTATATTTTTATCGAATATTTTATTTTTCGCTTCAAATATTAATGTTCCTCCCGATGGCATCGCGTCACGAGCATTCAATGATAAATTAACAAGCGCATCTTGAAAGTCACCTGAATTTATATCAACTAGCCAGAGTTCATCTGTAATATGGATCTTAAGATTTATGCTTGCTGTTATTGATTTACGAATAAAATCTTTGTTTTCGTTAATAATATTGACAATATTAACTGGGCTATAAACTTCTTCTGATTGTCTTGAAAAATTTAACAATTTCCTTGTTAATTCAGCACCTCTAAGTGCCGCACTTTGTGCATTATCAATTCGCTTTTGTATTTTATGATCACCCTCAGATTTTATTGTCATGAGATCAAGGTTACCCATAATAATACCAAGTAAATTATTGAAGTCGTGGGCGATACCACCTGTTAATTCACCAATAGCTTCCATTTTCTGTGTACGTCTTAATAATTTTTCCGTCTGTTTTATATTTGTGATATCTGTTCGAATAGCCGTGTACTGTAATATTTTTCCGTTACTATCAAAATTTGGGGCTAACGTAGAAAGCACCCAATATAAGCTACCATTTTTAGCTTTATTACAGATTTCACCATGCCACACATTTCCACTAGAAATAGTCTGCCAGATATTGGCAAAAAATTCAGGAGGGTGAAAACCAGAGTTTATAATACGATGGTTTTTACCAATTAATTCACCATTTGAATAACCTGAAATATCTGAAAACTTGTCATTTGCATAGGTAATTAAACCATAGCTGTCAGTTATAGTTACTATAGAGTGTTTATTTAAAATGAGTTTTTGTTCTTCAAGAATATTAAGGGTTTGTTTCATGTTCATTTGCTTTCGATTGATTGAATCAACCAATTGCCCAAGATCATCTCCACTATCACCACCGTAACTTCTTCTATTGAGAGACAGTTTGTTGTCCAAATTATCAAGTCTTATTGTACTTGCGTACGAAGCAATTTTATGGATTTGTTTCGCCACTAAATGATAAAATAAAAGCAACATAAAACCACTCACAATAAAGGTGTGTATTACATTGTTCAGCGTAATAGTAATCGCCTGTTCTATAATATGCTGGTGTGTGTGAGTTAAGCCCGCGGTAATTTTCATAGACCCGATTTGCAGTTGCTCACCTTTATAGGAATATTTTAGAGGGATGATGCGTTCGATCACATTTTCTGATGAAATAATACCAACTTCAGATACAAGCCTATCATATTCATACACTTCAATATATTCAATATCGGGTAATCGGAGCAATCCCAACAATGCACTATCAAGCTCTTTTTTATTACTTACCCATATGCGTTCAGCAATGTCAGAGCTATAGCTTTCGCTAATTTCATTTAACTCTAAAGTGACATTGTTTATATCCTTTTTATAGACACCATAAAGTTGATATATTGAAGTAAACAATGACAATGTAATACTAAATATCACCATATACAGTACGAGTCTTCTACCAAGATGACTTTGTGTGAAATTAGTTTTTATATTGTTTTCAAACATAACAGATCTCTTTTTGTTATGGCTGTAATTCAAGGGGGATGAGATGTTTTTTTACTAATAACTCATAACTTCCATCATTTTTCATATCGCGTATAGCATTAGACAATTTAGGAATGATTCCTTCGTGTTTTTTATGCAAATATATGAACATTTCTTTAATTGCCAAAGGAGGACTATTAACGATTATCCCCTTCATCGAATGTTTTAACACAGCCCAATTACCGCCCCATAATTCATAAACAACGCTATCTGTTCGGTTTTTGTCTAATAAATTGAATAGAATTGTTGCATTACCGACTTTCGTTATATCTGCAGTACTGGGGATATTTTCTTCTAAGTATTTCCATCCATTTACGTGAGCGACAGTTTTACCTGACAAATCTGACCAGCCATTACTTAGATTTAAAGGATTCTTAGAAAAGACTACAAACTCCAGATTCATAATACTTTCAGGAACATGAATTAAGTTCGGGTACAACTTATCCAACCCTTTAATCCTAATTAATTCCCCGTCTATAAGTCCAACATTTGAATTTTTTAAGCCGCGTTCCGGCGGTAAGTTCTCAATATTCAATCGATAACCAATACGACTAAAAGCTTCTTTAGCTACTTCATCAAGAAACCCTGATTGACTACTATTACTTAAAGGTGTTTCTGCGGCTGAATTGAGGGTAATTTCATTTTCTCCCCCAAACACACCTTGACTATAAGATAAGGCGATGACGGAGAAAAAAATTATTTTAAAAATCCGTTTAGTATTATTTATCAAAGATGCATACCCTTTCACAGAACGTCAACGACTATAAAACTAAGCTTAGGATAATTTATTCAATTAATATTAATAATTTGAAAATAAAGATTAATGACAAAAAACGAACGAGAAACTCAATTCAATTTGCTGAAGAAATATTATCAAAAATATAATGGACTAAAATTATGAATATAACTTCTATTAGCAAAACTGAGGAAGGAAAAAACTGTTTAGCCATAATGGTTAGATGGTTAAACAGATTCAATATTTACAGAAGGCTAACTTTTATACAAATGCTCAATATAATTACGTGCAGCATCTTGCCAGAAGAACCTAGTGTTTAGAGCGTTTTTAGAAATATTGTTCCATTCCTTGGGATTTTCCTTTTTCTCTTTTATTACTGACTCAAAACAACTGAGCATATTTTCCGCTTGATGAAGTGGAGTATCACCATTAAAAGTAAAACCATTTAGATTATGAGTAATGGTGTCTGCTAACCCACCTACACTATGAGCTAAACAGGGCTGTCCTGCTCTCATTGACAACATTTGGCTGATGCCACAAGGTTCAAATGAACTAGGCATTAAAAATAAATCTCCCGAGCTGTACATGCTTTCTGATAATGCTTCCGAGTAACCCTTAAGAAAAATAAAGTTACTTCTTTGCGACGCTATTTTTGTTAGAAAACCTTCTAGTTTATTATCCCCACTACCGAGTAAGATAAAAACACCTTCGTCAGAGAGCTTAGTTAACAAATGTTCTAAAGCTGTTTCGCCATCAGGCATTATCTGTTGAAAAAGACGAACTTTCTGGTCCGTAATACGGCCAACTGAGGTCAATATTAACGGTATTTTTTTGTACTTTTTCTCTGATAGTTGTTTCAAACGTGTGACCGCAATTAAATGAGCGCTATCAACTAAAGGTTTGTCAGCTATCCATTTAATAACTTCTTCTTCAGAAAGTTCTATTAATTCATTTAATGTGAGACGAACATTAGCTTTATCTGGGTATTCACAACCATTTAATATTCCATGCAACTTACCTATATCAGTCGCACAGCGCAAATCATTTTCTAAGCCTTCTCCGCCAAAGTACCCATATTCTATATTGCTAGAAGATAATATTTCTTTTGCATAAGTAGGTGAAACTGCATGGACTTTATCAGACAATTTAATACCTGATCGCATAGGGTTAATGCAATTATGATAACGGGGATCACTAATTTGGTCATAATCAAAAGATAAATTAGGAAACCAAGCTTTTAATGAAGATAAATCTCCATCGATAGGTCTAATACCTTGTAATGCTAAATTGTGAATGGTGTAAACCGTTTTAATATCTCTTAATGCCTGATATTCAGGATCATAGGCTCTCAATACTGACACCATTGCGGTATGCCAATCATGCAAATGTAAGATATCGATTGTACCAAAGACATCGCTCACGATTGCTTTAGCAACCGCTGCACTAAATAATGCAAACTTAGTTGCATCGGAAGCAAAAGGTCGGTTATCTGGGTCATCACAGTAAATCTTCCCTATTCCACCTATAGCAAACAAAGGATGTTCGATAACCCATTGAGTTACATTCTTGTGCTGCTTATCTAAAGATATCTTGAAAATTTCAATCGATTGAATTTGACCACCAAACATGACTTGCAAAGTAGAAATGTGTTTCGCACCAGGAAGTTTAGATAAACTGCCATAACCAGGCATCACTACATTAACCTTTTGGCCTGTATTTGCTAAAGCAAGCGGAATATCGCGAACAACGTCAGCAATTCCCCCCACTTTTCCACGAGGTAAAGCATCATTTTCTGCAGCAGCCATTAATATATTCATTTAAACACCTTTCACCATTCTTTTATTTTCTTGAACATTCTACCAATATTACATGTACTTAGGGAATTATTGTTATGCTATGTGATAACATCCGATTTTTCTCTACCGGTAAAATGCTTGATCCCTGCAACAGCTTCTGCCACTTGAATTAAGGTATTAAGGGCGCTTTGCGTATCTTGGTCTAACAGTTCTGGGGAATTCTGGTAACAGTCAATATAAACTCTTAAAGTAGCTCCTTCAGTACCCGTGCCAGAAAGTCTAAAGATAATGCGTCCACCATTTTCTAAATAAATTCTTACACCCTGCTCGCTTGTTACACTTTTATCTACAGGGTCTATATATTCAAAATCATCCGCAGATTCAATTTCAACACCTTTCACTATTTGATTAGGCAACGAGTCTAATTTTGCCTTTAAATGACTGAACATTTCTTGTGCATTAACACTATCAACAGCTTCAAAGTCATGACGAGTAAAATAATCACGCCCGTACTCTGACCAATGATTTTTAACAATTTCACTGACTGGCTGTTTCTTAACGGCAATTAAATTTAACCAAAATAATACCGCCCACAAACCATCTTTTTCCCTAACATGATCTGATCCTGTGCCGAAACTTTCTTCACCACATAACGTGATTTTTCCGGCATCTAATAAGTTACCGAAGAACTTCCAACCAGTTGGTGTTTCATAACAAGGAATTTTCATTGCTGTCGCTACACGGTCTACAGCTCGACTTGTTGGCATTGAACGAGCAACACCTGAAATGCCTTGAGAATAAGCCGGCACACGATGAGCGTTAGCCGTTAATATTGCTAAACTGTCGCACGGGTTAATATAAAAATTTTTACCTAACACCATATTACGATCGCCGTCGCCGTCAGATGCTGCACCGAAATCAAGTGCATCATCACCGTGTAATAAATCAACGAGTTCATGAGCATGCACTAAGTTTGGATCTGGGTGGCCACCTCCAAAGTCAGTTAATGGTTCGCCATTAATCACGGTTCCTGATGGCGCTCCTAGGCGGTTCTCGAGTATTTCTTTTGCGTATGGACCATTTACAGCATGCATAGCATCGAAACACATCCTAAAATCGCCATTCGTTAATAACGCTTTCATTGAACCAAAGTTAAACATTGACTCCATTAAATCTGCATAGTCACTGACGGGATCAATAATATCTATTTTACATTGCGCTATTTGTAAGGAAGATAATTTATCTAAGTTAATATCGTTTGTTTCAATGGTTTGATATTTTTCCAGTGACAATGTTTGCTCGAAAATTGAATCGGTTAATTTCTCAGGTGCTGGCCCACCATTTTCACCATTAAATTTAATACCAAAGTCTTCATCTGGGCCACCAGGGTTATGACTTGCCGATAGGATTATGCCGCCACAAGCTTTATTCTTTCTAATAATACATGAAGCAGCTGGGGTTGATAAAATACCGCCTTTACCCACTAAAATATGAGAAAAACCATTAGCAATTGCCATTCGTATAATGATTTGTATCGCTTCACGATTATAAAAACGACCATCTCCACCTAAAACGAGTTTCTTACCTTCACATGGTGCAATCGTATTAAATATACTTTGCACAAAGTTTTCTAAATAGCCTATTTGTTGGAATTGCGTAACTTTTTTTCTTAAACCTGAAGTACCTGGTTTTTGATCTGTAAACGCTTGAGTGTTAACTTGCGTAGCTTGTACTTTTGGCATAAATTATCCTTGGAAATTGTTATTAATGATCAAACGTTATTTGCTTTTTTGCCATTCAAAAATCATGGTTGCAAGAGGAGGAATCGACAAAGTAAGTTGATTTTCTTGACCAGCGTAACTTTGATTAACTGAGTTCACACCACCGCCGTTACCGACATTACTGCCACCATATTTAACACTATCCGTATTTAAACATTCACGGTAATAGCCTGATAAAGGAACTCCTACGCAATAATTTTCATAACTCGCGGGAGTGAGGTTTACAACCACTAAGGCTGGCGCACACCCTTCCTTTCCTTTCCTCAAATAGACTAATATTGATTGTTGACTATTTTCCGAGTCCAACCATTCAAAACCATTACTATCACAATCAAGTTCATATAATGCGGGGATATTTTTATAGGCGTGATTTAGGTCTTTAATCAGCGATAGAACACCTTTGTGACTATCGTGCTGAAGTGAATGCCAATCTAAACTTTGATCATGATTCCATTCATCACGCTGCGCAAATTCACAACCCATGAATAGTAATTTTTTCCCTGGATGAGTCCACATAAATCCATAGTAAGCGCGTAAATTAGCAAATTTTTGCCAATCATCACCTGGCATTTTATTCAACAATGACCCCTTACCGTGCACAACTTCATCATGACTTAAAGGCAAAACAAAATTTTCGCTAAAACTGTAAACTAAACCAAAAGTCATTTCGTTATGGTGATGTTGACGATGAATGGGATCACGTTCCATAAATTTTAACGTGTCGTTCATCCAGCCCATGTTCCATTTAAAACCGAAACCTAAACCACCACTATCAACTGGTTTAGATACTCCAGACCAAGCAGTTGACTCTTCAGCAATCATCATTACGCCAGGGTGCTTCAAATATGCTCGAGTATTAACTTGCTGTAATAGCTCAATAGCTTCTAAATTTTCTCTACCACCGTTAATATTAGGTAACCACTCTCCTGCTTCTCTGCTGTAATCCAAATACAACATTGAGGCAACAGCATCGACGCGTAATCCATCGATATGAAATTGATCAAGCCAGTAAATAGCATTACTGATCAAATAACTTTGTACTTCAGCACGGCCATAGTTATAAATTAATGTTTTCCAATCAGGATGGAAGCCTTTCCGCAGATCTTCGTGTTCGTATAAACAAGATCCGTCGAACTTACCCGTACCATGTTCATCGGTTGGGAAATGCCCTGGCACCCAATCAAGTAATAAACCTAGACCTGCATTGTGGCAACAATCAACAAAATATTTGAAGTCTTCAGCACTACCAAAACGAGCTGTTGGGGCAAAAAGTCCTACTGGTTGATATCCCCATGAGCCATCAAAAGGGTATTCACTTACTGGCATAAGTTGCAAATGAGTAAATCCCATTTCTACGGCGTATGGGATCAATTGTTCGGCTAATTCATGGTAGGTTAAATAACTCGGCGAATGACCAGTATGTGAATTATCTTCTGCGTTTCTTTTCCAAGATCCTAAATGAACTTCGTAAATAGAAACAGGACCATTATAATGATTAGACGCATTGGCGCGGTCATCCATCCATTTTTTGTCATGCCAGTCATATGAACTTTTATGGGCAACAACAGAAGCTGTATCAGGCGCTAATTGCATAGAAAAAGCATAAGGATCCGCTTTTAACGGTTGAATATGACCATTCTTATCGGCGATTTCATATTTATAACTCGCATTTTCGGTGACATTAGGAAGAAATATTTCCCAAACGCCAGCACCCGGATGTTTACGCATAACATTACGTCGACCATCCCAAAAGTTAAAATCACCTACCACAGAAACACGAGAAGCATCAGGTGCCCATAAAACAAAGTGAGTGCCTTTTATATCATCAACTTCTAGCTGGTGAGCTCCCATCCAATGATAGGCATTTTCATGAGTACCTTCACAAAAAAGATAAAGGTTGTCATTACTGATCATTGAAGGATAAGAATAAGGGTCGTCTATGACAAGTGTTTCATTTTTATAAGAAACACGTAAAGCGTAGCTAAAAGTATGTCGTCGTCGACCTAATTTACCTTCAAATAATCCAGCCTGATCAACCATGTAGATTATCGCAACCGATTTTTTAGTTTTCCTATCAATTACTTCAACAATCTCCGCATCGGGTAAAAAAGCGCGAACAATTAGTCCATTTTCAGTTGGGTGATTATGCATGCCTAATACGGAGAAAACATCTTGATGTTTAGCATGAATTATTTGGGTGACTTCTGCGTCAGACAGTACACTTGTTGCTAGGTTATTCATTGTATTTCCTAGTATACCTTTAAAATATTAAGGTGATAATTGTTAGCAATTAAACTTTAAACTTCAGTTCAAACATTAAGTTAAAATGGATTAGAGCAATACGTGTTTTACAAAGTTAGGTAATTTTACCCAGTTAAAACTCGATAATATTCAGATTAACTAAGGTAATTTCTAATACCTTAGAAATTACCTTGCACATAAATATTTGTTATTATTTCACGACGATGAAGCTTTATTTTCCATAGCTGTAATCATATCTCTTGTGACTAAGACCACCCCTTTTTCAGTAACCCTAAAACCATTTGCACGATCATTATCATGATTTATGCCAATTTCCATCCCTTCAGGGATAACACAACTTCTATCAATAATAGCTTTTCTGATTTTACTACCTCGATTGATAATCGCGCCGGGCATAATTACGGATTCGTCAATATCACAAAATGAATTCACTCTAACTTTTGAGAACAGCAAAGATCTTTTCACTGTAGAGCCAGATACAACCACTCCACCAGAAACAGTAGAGTCTATTGCTATACCACGCCTGCTATCTTGGTCAAAAACAAATTTAGCTGGTGCTGTTTGCTCTTGGTAGGTCCATATTGGCCAGTCCTCATCATACATATTTAATTGAGGTTCTGGTTCAACCAATTCCATATTGGCTTCCCAGAAAGAATCTAAGGTACCAACATCTCGCCAATAAGGTTGTTTTTCACTATCAGGGTCTTTAAATGGAAAAGCAAAAACACGATGTGATTCAATAATTTTAGGAATAATGTCATTACCAAAATCGCCACTTGAACCATCTTCAGCTGCATCTTTTTCTAGTTGTTCAAACAAAAATTCAGTGTTAAAAACATAGTTTCCCATTGACGCTAAAGCAATACCTGGTTTACCCGGTACTTCAGAAGGATTGGCGGGTTTTTCATCAAAACGACACACTCGACTTTCTTCATCAACGGTCATAACACCGAATGCACCAGCAGCTTCATTAACAGGAACTTCAATACAACAAACGGTCATATCTGCACCGTTAGCAACATGTTTAGCGAGTAAGGGACCGTAATCCATACGATATACATGGTCACCTGATAAAATCATTACATATTTTGGCAATTCATGTCTGATGATATCAATGTTCTGAAAAACAGCATCTGCTGTTCCCATGTACCAACCTTCACCTTTTTGTTGTGACGCCGGTAATATCTCAATTGATTCACCCAGTTCTTTTTTGAAATGACCCCAACCTCGATTCACATGTCGAATAAGCGAGTGCGATTTATATTGCGTAGCAATCCCAACTCGTCGAATGCCGGAGTTAACACAATTAGATAACGGGAAGTCGATGATCCTAAATTTACCACCAAAGAAGGTAGCTGGTTTAGACCTTTTATCTGTTAATTCAAACAATCGAGACCCTCTGCCACCCGCTAAAACAAGTGCATAAGTTTCTTTTGTTAAACTACTGATTCGCCTTTCTTCATAATTACTCATAATCTTCCTTTATAATAATTAACTAACGTTCAATAAAAAGCCTTAACAGTAAATTTACTAGGTAAATTTACGCAATAGGACTAAAGTTTCCATATTTCATCTCTGTACTGCCTAATCGTATGATCACTCGAAAAAACACCACTTGCCGCAGTATTTAATATACTCATTTTGGTCCACAACGTTTGATTTTTGTATGCTTTATCAACACTACGTTGAGCCTCAAAATAACTGTCAAAATCATAGGCTGTTAACCACATATCTTGTGTATCTCGAATAGAATGAATGATTGAATCAAAAATCCCTGGTTCGAATAAATTAAAGTGACCACTTTCTAACAATTGCATAACGGCCGATAATGTTTCAGAGTTTGCAATAATATCGTTAGGTTGATAATCATCACGGATTGCCGATATCTCATGTGCTTGTGCACCAAAAAGAAAGAAGTTATCAGGTTCAACAGCATCTCTAATTTCAATATTTGCGCCATCTAAAGTACCTATGGTCAACGCTCCATTCATCATAAACTTCATGTTACCTGTACCCGACGCCTCTTTCCCTGCAGTTGAAATTTGTTCTGATAAATCAGTTGCCGGACAGATAATTTCCATTGCAGAAACATTATAATTGGGAATAAAGGCGACCTTTAAATATTTAGAAACCTTAGGGTCTAAATTGATTGTGTCAGCTACATTATTAATGAGTTTTATAATGTCTTTTGCCATTGCATAACCCGGCGCTGCTTTACCTCCAATAAGTACACAACGTGGAGTAATATCAGCTGTGTTATCTTTACGGATATGATCATATAAACCGATTACGTGCAAAATATTAAGCAGTTGACGTTTATATTCATGAATTCGTTTTACTTGTACATCAAACATCATATCGACGTTAAATTTGACACCTGTAGTTTGTTCTACAAAGTCAGCTAAAGCGATTTTGTTAGCTTTTTTACTTTCACGCCATTTGTTCTGGAAAGTTTTATTTTCAGCAAATTGACGTAATTGAGCAACATCTGCAAAGTCAGCAACCCAACTTTTACCAATTTTACTTGATATGAGTTCAGCTAAACTTGTATTACAATGAGACAACCAGCGACGAGGAGTAACACCGTTAGTTTTGTTATTAAACTTTTCAGGCCATAATTGGTAGAAGTCGTTAAATAAACCGGCTTTCAACAACTTAGTATGCAGCGCAGCAACACCATTAACAGAATAGCTACCAACAATAGCTAAATGAGCCATACGTACTTGTGGATCGTGTCCTTCTTCAATTAATGACAATGCTTGCTGTTTACTAGAATCGCCTGGCCATGAAACAGCCACCTGTTGAAGAAAACGGGCATTTATTTCATAAATAATTTCTAATATACGGGGTAATAAGTTTTTAAATAAACTTACTGGCCACTTTTCTAACGCTTCTGGCAATAACGTATGGTTGGTATATGCCATCGTTTTAGATGTTATATTCCATGCATCGTCCCACTCAATTGCATAGTCATCCATTAATATGCGCATCAATTCAGCTACAGCAATACTTGGGTGTGTATCATTTAATTGAAAACTATTCAGTTCAATAAACTGGTCGAAATTGTTACCACAATGTTCAACATAACTGTTTATGGTATCTTGCAACGAAGCTGAAGATAAAAAGTATTGTTGACGCAATCTAAGTTCTTTACCATTTTCACTACTGTCGTTTGGATAAAGGACCATAGTAATTTGTTCAGCTAGATTTTTTCGAGCCACCGACTCGGTATAACTACCTGCGTTAAATTCATCCAGATCAAATTCATCAGTTGCTTCAGACTTCCACAACCTCAAGGTGTTAACTATACCGTTTTGATACCCAGGGATCGGCATATCATAGGGAACAGCTAATACATCATGAGTATTATTCCATTGTCTGTATTGTTTCCCACTACGTTTAGTAATAACGTCAACGTGACCAAAAAATTTGACCCTTATCGATTTTTCAGGAGCAGCGATTTCCCATGGGTTACCATTACGTAACCAATTGTCAGGATGTTCAATTTGATTACCATTTTTAATTTTTTGATTGAACATACCGTATTCGTAGCGAATGCCATAACCGATTACAGGTAAAGATAAACTTGCACAACTATCTAGAAAACAAGCAGCTAAACGTCCTAAGCCGCCATTGCCAAGACCAGCATCATGTTCAGCTTGTTCTACATCTTCTAAATCACAACAATACCCTTTAAGTGCTTCACGAACTGTATCATCAAGATCCAAATTTAAAATTGCATTGTTGAGCGCACGTCCCATTAAAAACTCTAAAGATATATAACCTACACGCCGCTGATGCCCTCGAGTTTCACGAGTGTTTCTCCACTGTGCAACTAAACGGTCACGGATAGTGATAGCGAGTGCATTATAAAGGTATAAATGAGAATCTTGGACCTTGTCTCGACCTAAGGAGAAATGAAAATGTCGGGCCAAATCTTCAGAGAAGGTGTGTTCATTCATTAAAACACTGTTGTCAGATGTTGTTATTTCACATAGGGTATTTTTTGTATTCATCGCAATTTAAATCCTATTTATAATTTACAAACAATAACTTACAAACCATCATTTAATAAAACAATAGTTGAAAATGGTGCCATGGTAATCTTTCGTTCAGCGGGTATTTTTCTAATTTCATCTTGTTGTGTTTTTGACGTTGTATCTACGATAATTTGCCAGTGTTCTATTGTGTCAATATTAGGTAATTGAAATTCTATCGGGTCTTCCCCTGCATGAAAAAGACTCAAAAGTGCAGGTGAATCAGGTGCTTTTTCTTTTATCAAATAACCAAGTGTTGTAGCATGATGAGAATGCCAATGCTCTTTTTGCATAGCGAAGCCTGACTGATGAAACCACGTTATATCTACAGCCGATGTTTTATCATCTTTATGAATAAATTGTTCATGGGCTAACATACCAAAACGACTTCTTAATTGAGTCAAACTTGCAACGAAAGGCTTTAACTCTTCTGCATATAAAGCATTTTCATCCCAACGTAACCAATTCAATTCATTATCTTGACAATAAGCGTTGTTATTACCTTTTTGGCTCCGCCCCAATTCGTCACCTGCAAGTAACATAGGGACTCCTTGGGAAAGCATTAGGGTTGTGATCATATTTTTTATTTGTCGTAATCGAAGGTCCAAAACAGCTTTATCAGACGTCTCTCCTTCCACACCATGGTTATGCGAAAGATTATCTGAATGACCATCTCTGTTGTTCTCACCATTGGCTTCATTATGGCGATCTTGATAACTCACCAAATCATGCAAGGTATTGCCGTCATGGCTGGTAAGAAAATTTATGCTGGCATAAGGTTGACGACCACCCTTTTCAAAAATATCACTAGATCCATGAATTCTACGAGCTAGTTCAGGTAACAAACCTTTATCGCCACGCCAATAGCGTCTGATAGTATCTCTATATCGATCGTTCCATTCAGACCATGGGGACGGAAAACCACCTAACTGATAACCTCCGGGTCCAATATCCCAAGGCTCAGCTATAACTTTTACACTATTGATTACAGGGTCTTGTAAAATAGCATCTAAAAATCCATTACTTTTATCAAAGCCATGGAGCTCTCTACCTAAAATAGTCGCTAAATCGAATCTAAATCCATCAACACCCATTGTTTGAACCCAGTATCGAAGACTATCCATGATCATTTGTAATACGCGAGGGTGACTAATATTAAGAGTATTGCCACAGCCTGTATCGTTAATATAATAACGGTGTTCTGTCGGATTTAATCGATAGTATGAATGATTGTCTATGCCTTTAAAACTCAGTGTAGGGCCTAACCAATTACCCTCACATGTGTGGTTATAAACCACATCAATTATCACCTCAAGCCCTGCTTGATGCAGTTCATCAACCATACGTTGAAAGTCATGAACTTGATGTTTATTTAAATAATCTTTATGGGGAACAAAAAATCCGAGGGAGTTATATCCCCAATAATTCGATAATTTTTTATCAGTTAAAAATTGCTCTGAAATAAATTGTTGAACCGGCAATAATTCTATGGAGGTGATCCCAATGGCGCGATAATGAGCAATCATTGAAGGATGGCTTATACCTAAAAATGAACCTCGTAATTCTTTAGGGATTTTATCGTTGAGTTCAGTAAGACCCTTTACATGGCCTTCATAAATAACAGTGTTTTTCCAAGCTATCGGGTTCTTAGGTAATAAAGGGGAAGAAGGTTCCATAACGACAGCTTTAAACATAACATCTGCATTATCTCTCATATCAAAAGATAAATCTTTTCTGGGGTCATTAACGTCATAAGCGAAATGGCGATCTGACCATGAAAAATTTCCTTTTAATGCTTTTGCATAAGGATCTAACAATAACTTATGATGATTAAAACGATGGCCAAACTCCGGACTATAAGTTCCATAAACTCGATATCCATATACCAAGCCGGCTTTTGCACCTTTTAAAAATCCGTGCCATATATCATGTTCACACTGAGGTAAAACAAAGCGCATTAATTCCTTTTGACCATGCTCGTCAAAAACGCATAGTTCAATCTTTTCAGCGTGTGCTGAGAATATAGCGAAATTAACACCAGAATCTTCAACAGTTGTACCTATCGGATAAGCACTGCCTGGCTCTATTCTATATTGTTCCATGCTTCTCCAGTTACTAACGTTCGATCACGATTAGGCTAATTAAAGTAAAATGTAACATTATCGAACCCTTATTTAAAAACACTGAAAATAGTGCTTAAAAATTAAATAAAGAATAAAAACCAAACTGCAAATAATTAATAGTTTTTAATCTTTATTCTTAAAAGTTACGTCTTCATAATTTATGAAGTAAATCTAAAATACCAGATACAGGTTTTCAACATTCTAATAAAATGATTCAATAATCTTTTATGGGGTAGTGTTTACCACACTATTTTCAGTACCAAACTCATTTGGTAAGTATTGATCAGCTTTGTAATCGTTTTCCCACTCAGTTTTATTTAAAAGGTAACGGAATTGAAAATCAACGCCTTTAGGTAACCTCACCTTTGTTTTAAAACTTTGCGTTTTTTTATTAAACTTCATTTCAATAGCTTGCCAGTCATTAAAATCAGCAACTAGTTCCGCTGTAGTTACGTCACTTCGATTAAATTCAAAGGTTACTTCAGTTTCATCTTTAGTTTTAAAAAATTTCTTCGTTAACATAGTATTCTCCATTAATCATTGACTCATCAATATTCATTACTTACTTTGCTTTATTTCGGTGCGAAATATTTCAATTAAGCCCTAATAAAGCGCATTTTCAATTTAAAATAGCGCTTTTATGTGTCAGCAATATTAAACAGCATAAATCGAGCCTGATTTAAAAATTGACAAATTTTCATTATAAGTTCATAAAAGTAATGCTAATGTTTTGACTGTCATTAAAGCCTACCGATGTAGTAAAATAACAACAAAATAAATAATACTTGTTAACAATGTAATGATTATCACTCTTAATGCTGTAACAATAACCTAAACCTAGTTAAAATTACAACATTATGTAATTTTATTTCATATTTAAAAGGTGTTTCAAATGAACCTCATTGACCAGTTAGCTAATTGCGTAGGGTTTCACTCAAGTTATACCGGAGCATTTGGTGATCAAGTTTTTGCTAAAGATCAGGCCAAGCGTGCATTGTTAGAAGCTATGGGCTTTGAACTTGATGAAGAATCTTTGGCTGATTCAATTGACATTTTAAAAAGCAAACAGTGGATCAACGTATTACCGACTGTTCATGTTGCTAAACTAGAAGAACATCAACATGTTATTAAAATAAGCTTACCTAATATAGAAGATGTATTACTCCATTGGAAAATAGTGCTTGAAACAAATGGTAAATCAGCGGCTAACATAAACAATGAAATCGCGGGTTCAATAAATATTAGCGATATGAAACTCATTGATGAAACCATGATAGGTCAAACGTGCTATTGTCAATATGACTTGATTTTACCAACACTAGATCAAGGTTATCATCAACTTAATGTCAACTTTGGTGATATCAAGACAAGTTGTCCGCTCATATACGCACCTAAAACCTGTTACAGCCCGCAAGAAGCTTCAAAAAATAAAGTCTGGGGCTATACAGCTCAATTATATTCTCTAACGAGTAAATCTAATTGGGGTATTGGTGATTTTACTGACCTGATTACGCTCGTAGATAAGTCATCTGATCAGCAAGCTGCAACGATTGGATTGAATCCACTTCACCCACTTTACCAAAATAATCCAGCACACCGGAGTCCCTACTCGCCATCAAGCCGTTGTTTTCTGAACCCTATATATATTGATGTAACCCAAATACCGAATTTTAAAAGTTGCGAATCCGCTCAATTAAAAGTTAATAGTGATGCATTTAAACAAGATATTGCAAAAGTAAATTCCTGTAAGTTAGTTGACTATCCTGCTGTAGCAAAAATTAAGTATGAAATCACCGAGTTATTATTTGAAGATTTTTGTTTAAATACAAATGATATATATAAAGAAATGACCTTATCGTTTGATCGTTTTAAACTAAATCAGGCAGATGACTTACATCGTTTTGCAACATTTGATGCCTTGTATGAACATTTCAATTTAGCTGACAAAAATGTGTATGGCTGGACAGATTGGCCAAAAGAATTTCAAAACCCAAAAAGCGATGAGGTAAAAGTATTCCAACTTTCTCATACAAAACGTATCGAATATTTTTGTTTTCTACAATGGATAGCCCATAAGCAATTAAGTACTGTAACTCAAAAAACTATCGATAAAGGCATGGCTATTGGTTTATACCTCGATTTAGCGGTTGGTTGCGATGGATCTGGTTTTGATGTGTGGTCTGATAAAGAGGTTTATGTTGCGGGTGCTTCTATCGGCGCACCACCAGATGATATGAACGCGCTAGGACAGAATTGGGGATTAACACCAATTAATCCTGTGGCACTGCAAAAACAGGGTTATCAACCTTTAGTTAAAGCACTGCGAAGTAATATGCAATACGCGGGAGCATTACGTATTGATCATATTTTAGGTTTAATGCGTCAATATTGGGTGGCTCCCGGTATGGAAGCGAATGAAGGTGTTTATATTAGTTTTCCTTGGGACAACATTTTACGAATTATAGCTCTAGAGTCTCGACGTAATAATTGTGTTGTTATTGGTGAAGACTTAGGTAATGTTCCCGATGGATTTAGTGAGACTATTCAAAGTTGTGGTTTGTTATCGTTCAAAGTATTATTTTTTGAGCGCTGGGAGTCGGGTTTGTTTAAACGACCTGAAAACTTTCCTACACAATCAATTGTCACTATAGCGACACATGATACCGCGACATTATCTGGGTGGTGGCTAGGTAAAGATCTAGAGTGGCGACAAAAACTTAATCTTTACCCTAATGATGAGGCTGGAATTGCTGACCGGAATTCTCGTGAGAATGAACGAAAAAACCTTATTGCTGCATTAGACGATTTACAAGTAATAAATATGAGTAACGCACCTCTAGTAGAGCCTTTACAAATGAATACCGAGTTGAGTATTGCTGTACAAAAATATTTAGCAGCTTCACATAGCCATATCCAACTCATTCCTCTGGAAGATTCTTTAGAAATAGTGGAACAAGTAAATATCCCCGGCACTATCGATCAACATCCAAATTGGCTGCAAAAACTACCTGTTTTATTAGAAGATTTTGATCTAATAGATTCAGTGATAGAAATAACTAAAGCAATGAATGAAGCGAGACCTAAACAATAAAATGATGAAATTAGAAGAACATGGTTAATAAATAATGCTCTTCTAATTTCACTTTGGATTGGGTATAGACTTTACTCAAAGGCTAACACAACAATCACCTGAATGAATCAATGAACGGTTTATTATAAATAAATTTGAATTGTTGTTATTAAAATTTCGTTAAATAACACGAACAATAAAACAGAACCATTTTTATGAGCTATACTAATTATTGTAAATGGTAATCGGAGTTAATCAACACATCAGCCCACAGCAATTGTGCAAAAGATTCGCACAATATGAAATAACGTATCTTATTAATATTATTCATAAGAAAGGGGATCATCATGGCTAAAGCAGAAGTTAATAAACAACCCGTTAAAGAACGTCCATTATACTTACCGCCACTTCTAAAAAAGTTACCACCTGAATAGTTCCATCATACTTTAGAATATATTGACGGTTATTAATAAAAGGCCAGTGGCGCAAGCTTCTGGCTTTTTTGTACACTTGGTACTCTCATTCCAATAAAATAGTTAAACATAGATATTAACGTATCAAAACGAAATTCTGATCTCTGTTATAAACAGCAAAGATTCCAGATTAATAAATTAAGAACTTAGCTTATTTAAATTTAGCGATACCTGTACTAATAATAAACATCCTGTTACGCCAAGTCCTAGGCCAATACCCATCCAGATACCTTGTAATTGAAATGTCTGCATTAAATACCATGAAGCTGGTAGACCTGCCAATAAATAACCGACGCCTGTGATCACTGCAGGAACAAACACTACTTTCATACCACGTAAGATATTTAATCCCGTTAATTGCCACGAATCTACCACAAAACACGCAGCGGCCACCAACATTAAACTCGGTAAAATTTCTATCAGTTCCGTAAATAGTGCGTCGTCAGATTTAGCAAACCATTGCGACAGCCATTCTGGATTAATGGTGAACATAAGCCCTATTAAGACACTTGATGCAGTAGCCAAGATCAAACCATTTCGAGCAATATTAATGATGGATTGCTTATCTTTGATACTTCCGAATTGGTTACCCACTAATATTGAAGTTGCTTGAGCAAACCCATAAGCAATACACCAAGAAAAGCTTAAAATTTGTAAAACGATCTGGTGAGCGGCGAGTGATACTGCACCTAAAGTACCTGCCATCAAGCCAGCACCAGAAATTAATGCAAACTCAGTCAACGTTGCCAAAGCAACAAATGTTCCCATGAACATTATGGGTTTAACGGTAGTGAGTTTATATTCAAACCATTTAGTCCAAGGTTTGTACGGCAAAAACTTAGGCTGGCGAAATAACCAAACACCATAACAAACAGCCATCATCCAAGCCGCTAACGAAGTACCATAACCTATACCAACAATGCCAAAATCCAGTAAAAATGCTAGCACATAACTAATAATAATATTTAGTATGACAGTGAACACTGAAGCCCACAAAACAGAACGAGGAGACCCAAAAGTTACCGCCAGTCCGCGAAATACTACAATTAACAAGTTAGGCAGCATTGACCATTTTAATGCATGTAAATATAGCATGCTAATATCAATGATCTCAGTTTCTTGTCCAGTCATTAACAATAAATTTGGTAATAAGTAAAACAAGGGTAATAATGCGAGACTGATCATCACAGATAATAAAATGGCTCCTTTTAAAATTTCTCGAATTTCAGCATCATTCCCAGCGTTATGCTGTTTTTCACCATAGGCTATTGCCAGCAAATTAGTTACAGCACCAATTAAGCTCATTACCACAACAAAAATAAAGCCAAAAACAGAACCGGCAAGCCCTCCAGCAGCCATAGTAATAACACCAATACGTGCCATCATCCAAATATCTGAAAGTACCATTAATTGTGCGACTAATTGTGAAATGATTAAAGGTACTGCAAATTTAGCTAGCTGCTTCACGTTTATCCCCTTATATTTGAAAGCTTTCCTCAAAAGCTACAAATTAAATGAATGTAAATTGGTTTTCAAACGAGTAATATGCCAATCTAGAGTGCATAAAAATCATGCCAACTCATATTAACGAGAAACTCATGCAACGTCATGCACTTAAGCGTCATTATAATCTTCCGCATTCATTGAATACTTTACGAGTATTTGAAGCTGCCGCACGATATTTAAGTTTTACTCATGCTGCAACTGAACTTAATGTGACCCAAAGTGCGGTAAGCAGACAAATTCGTCAACTTGAAGATAATCTTGGCTTTAGTTTATTTAATCGTTTGCACAGAGCTTTGGAGCTGACCAATGAAGGGAGCGAGTTGTCAATGATATTATCGAGACAATTCAGTGAATTAAACCAAGCGATATATCAATTGGCACCTTCACTACAAAGTGAACTTAAAATCAAAGTTGAAACCAGCTTGGCAGCACGATGGTTAGTTCCTAGGCTGCATAAATTTAGACAACGTTATCCAGACCTCCAAGTAAACTTAACACTCGCTTGGTTTCAAGCAGGAGTATATATATAAACCTTGAAAGTGGTGGTTATGATGTTGCCCTATTTGGCGAAAAATATCCTGACTCTCGATATGCTGATAATAGTCTACGTAGTGAATTTATGGCGCCGATATATCATCCCTCACTCTGCAAAACACAGCAACGACTCACCGTTCAACAAGCAATTGATAATGTCCATATCCACCCTACACAAGATAAATCTGACTGGAAACAATGGTTAGCGTCAACAAAAAATGATGCTAGTAACATAGATAAAGGTATTACCTTCAATAGTTTAGATTTAGCTATCATTGCCACAATGGCAGGAGAAGGCGTTGCAATGATGGATTTAATGCTGATATTAGATGAGCTTGAAACAAACGATCTTTTCCTTCCCCAGCAGGTGAAAATCAGGCAGAGTCCGTGGCAGTATTATTACTATATAGCGCCAGAAACCAATGCCATTGATGATATCAATCTCTTTATTGCTTGGTTGAAAGATGAGTTTAGCCAAGATGAACAAAAGCTGATTAAACTTGCTAACGAAAATAGTTGGTCACTACCTATTGCGAGGAATTCCTTTTAGTAACATTAGCATCGCTGTAGTGCATCTAGTCCTTACTAATCATATAATGTAAAACAACTCAGATTATACGATTAAAGCTAATATTTAATGCCAATTAATAACAAAACTTGTTTAACAGAACTCGCTGAATTAAGACAAAGTCATCAGCACTTTAAAATATTCAAGCCATATGGTTTTTTAAGTCAATTTTTACCCGAAAAACGAAAGAAAAAACATTTGTTAGGCGAGCTATTTAACTTCCCCGATAAAACTATGGCCATTGGCCGATTGGATCACGACTCAGAAGGTTTATTATTACTTACGACCGACGGTATGATTAGCTATAAAGTTAGAAGTAAAGAAATAGAAAAAGAGTACTACGTTCAAGTAGACGGCGTCATCACAGATCATGCAATCTTATTGCTACAAAATGGTGTTGAAATTAGTATTAATGGATCGACTTATTTAACCTTGCCATGTAAAGCGATGAAACTCGACTGTTCGCCTAAACTTCCCTCTCGCGGCCGTAAAATTCGCGATCCTAAACATGGTCCTACTAGCTGGATATCTATTACACTCTGTGAAGGCAAGAATCGTCAGATCAGAAAAATGACCGCTGCTGTAGGTTTTGCTACTTTGCGACTGGTAAGAGTTAGAGTTGGCGACATTCATATTGATAACATGACTGCCGGTGAAGTAGTTCCAATAACCAATTTTGACACCACATTCAATCGTTAAAGCCTTAAGCACAACCTTTCAATTAAAATTCATATATATAAAGTTAAGATTTTTCAATTCTATAAAGCAAAATATTTCAAACCTTTCCATTAGGCTATACAAAACAATAAAGCTATGAAGTTTGTTTTAAATTTTGGACTTATCCACTATTTTGCTATTATGCGTGCTTCCCTTTTCCTTATAAGGCAACAGCACTGCGTGGAAGTTTTTCAACTTAGAGATTATCAACAAGAAGCAGTATCTGCGGTGCTCAAACACTTTCGGAAAACTAATGAATCTGCGGTGATTGTTTTACCTACTGGCTCGGGTAAAAGTCTGGTCATTGCCGAGCTTGCTCGTTTGGCTAAACGAAAAATACTCGTACTCACCCACGTGAAAGAATTGGTCGAGCAAAATCAAAAAAAATATGAAACCTATGGAGTTACTGCCGGTATTTATTCTGCCGGATTAAAACTAAAAGAAACTCAACACCAAGTCACCTTCGCCAGCATTCAGTCAGCAGCCCGTAATCTAGATGATTTTAATGAACCCTACTCTTTAATTATTATTGACGAATGTCATAGAGTTAACTTAGCTACCCCTGAGTTGGCTAAGGACAAAGTTAATCAGATTCACAAAGAACAATCACAAGAAAGTGCAAGTAAGTTGTCCAATAGTAATCAGTATCAACAAATTATTGAAAAATTGATGCAAGTTAATCCCGATGTAAAATTATTGGGTTTAACCGCAACCCCTTATCGTTTAGGTATGGGGTGGATTTATAAAAAGCATTATCGTGGTTTCATGCGAAGTGAAGAAAAACGCCCTTTTGAGCACTGTATTTATGAACTACCTATTCGTTACTTAATTAAGCGCCAATATTTAACCGAACCCAATTTAGTCGATGCCACCATAGAACACTATGACTTTAGTAGTTTGCAAACAAACGCCTCAGGTGAATATAGTCCCACAGATGTTAATCACATATTAAACAAAAATCCGCGAGTAACTCAAAGTATTATTGAACAGGTCATTGAGTTAAGCCATAAACGTCAAGGTATTATGATATTTGCCGCGACAGTTGAACATGCAAAAGAAGTCTTTAGTTATTTACCACCTAAATTAAGTGCGTTAATTACCGGCGCTACCGACAACAGCGAGCGCGATAGGTTAATTAAAGCATTCAAGCGTAAAGAAATTAAATTCCTCGTTAATGTTTCAGTATTAACCACAGGGTTTGATGCACCCCATGTCGATATGATTGCAATATTACGTCCAACACAATCAGTGAGTCTCTATCAGCAAATCATTGGTCGTGGTTTGCGTTTGAGTGACAATAAAAAAGATTGCTTGGTTATTGACTATACGGGCAATGATTTTGACCTCTATCATCCCGAAGTCGGTGAGAAAAAGCCGAATAGTAAAAGTCAGCCTGTTCAAGTAATTTGTCCAAGTTGTGAATTTCCCAACTTATTCTGGGGCATATGTGACGATGACGGTTATTTAGTAGAACACTACGGCCGACGATGCCAAGGCATTATTGATACTTCCAATGAAAAGCAAGCACACCTAGTAGAAAGCCAGAGTCAATGTGACTATCGTTTTGTCTTTAAAGAATGCCCTCACTGCGGTGGTGAAAATGACATCGCTGCTCGTAACTGTTTACAATGCCTTGAAGTCTTGGTTGACCCCGATGATATGTTAAAAAAAGCACTAAAACTTAAAGGCTCAAAAGTTATTCGCTGCGCAGGCCTTAATTTAGCGAAAGTGAGTGATAAAGGAATTGATAAATTAAAAATCACTTACCATGACGAAGAAGGCACTGAACTTAATGAATCTTTTAACTTCGCTAAGACGAATCAAGTTAAAGCATTCAATGATATTTTTTCTAAACGCCTAAGCGGTAAAATCAGTGTTCAACTAGGCTCTACTGAATCGTTTGAAGTGACAAATATTGAACAAGCATTAAAGTTAGCGAACATATTGCCGTGCCCTGACTTTGTCATTGCCAGTAAACAAAAATATTATTGGCGTGTCAAAGACAGAATTTTTGACTACCAAGGTAAATACCGAAAAGCTAATGAGCTTAAATAACTAAATTTTTATAAAAGTGGTATACCGACACGACTTGAATGGATTGTTAGGGCTATTTATTGAGGCCGAATTGTTTTGTTAATTGGTTAATATCTTCTCTGCCAGACCAAGCACGCCAGAACGCAGCGAGAGCTATAAAAGAAGCTACTGCTAGCATTAACAACTCATTGTGCACAAAGTGCGTTCCAATAGCGCCAAGCATAAGACCTCCTAAATATAATGAAGACAAAGAAGATAATCGTGGAATTAGCAATCCTAAAGCTCCAAAAACTTCAACTATGCCTGTAAAATACATAAATTCACTTGGGTAACCCCAACGTAAAAAGGCTTCAACTTCAAAAGGCAATGATAATAGTTTGGCACCACCCGAGGCGAAAAATATTAGTGCGAGAATATAACTTGAAATACGTGGGATCATTTATTGTCCTAACACCTCATTTAGTGGATAAATAATACCCCACCTTTTGAAGTTATTGTTATGTTTTCTAATTTAAGTGAAGTGCAAGCTTTGCAACCCTACGACCTAAGTGCTTTGCCGTTGCTAAATCTACTTCATGTGCAACACTACTAGTAGTTTGAGATACTACGCCCAATTGGCAACCTAATCTATTTAAAGAAGAACTCTCAGAACCATATGAAGCATCAATATTCACCCACAACATGCCATGCTGACTTGCTAGAGTTGCCATGTATTGCAAAGTGCTTGATTGATCACCATTTAGTCCGGTTCCAGAAGTGAAGCCCGCAGATACTTTATCAGCCCACTCTTGTTTCTGCCAATGTTCGCTTGAGGCGTCAGCAAATGCCTTGAACTGAGCTGAAACACTTCCCATATATGTTGGACTTCCAAAGATGATGGCATCGCATGATTTTAGTTGTTCAAATAACTCTTCGTTTTCAAATCTACCTTCAAAAATTTCGCATCCTTCTACTCTATGTTCAAAAACAGTTATACCAGGTTCTTGTTTAGCGCCAGAAGCTATTGCATTAGCAAGCTGCCCTGTTACATCACTTTTAGTAAAATACACTATCGCTATGCGAGACATCGATTTAAAACTCCTTTATTGATTATATTTGGTATAAACAAAATACCCTGTTAACAGGAAAAATATTGTTGGTTGAAATAAGCGACGAATGAAAAAGCCAACTGTACTTCATCAAACTTTGCAGCTTGTTAGCTACACTTTATCACCAAGCCACATTTTAACGGGTTTAATCCATTCTGAAATAGGTTTATAGAATGCGCCATGTTCTTTGCCTGTGCTAATAGAAATTTCCTTAAATGAACTTACATTAGTACTTTGGTTGTTCATGAATTGGCAAGAACCAACCATATCGGATGTTTCATAAATTGAAAAAACTTTACCGTGAACTTTGAAACGTTTGTCATCTTTCATAAAACTAGGACAGCTAGCTAGAAGTATAATGTTGACATTTGGGTTCTGTAAATCGTTTGACGCTAAAATGGTAATTTCCCCTCCACGTGAGAAACCTACAAGTGATATATTTCGCGGTTTAACACCTAATGAAATTAACTTTTTTACGTCATTTGACAATTTTAGGGCAAACTTATTTGGATGAGTATTTTTGGGTCTGTGGTAAGCAACTAGAGTGTAGTTATTACTTGATAGAGCTTCTTTAACTTTCGGAAAATCGTACTCCCCCCAGCGAGCGTGAATTGGGTTTGTATTGTTTCCTTCAACAATTTTTCCATGCGAATAAAATACATATTTGTTATTAGGATCTACTTTCTCAGGAAGTTGTTCATAGATTGTTCCAGCATGAACTAGAACAGGAAAAAGTAGTGTAAATAGTGCTAGATGTTTGATATTGAATTTCCTTGTAATGTTAAAGCCCGCTGAATGGGAAAATAAAGTTTGGTACAATGTTAAACGGAGTGAAAAAGCCAACTCCATTTATCGTTTGAATCGTTTTTATGGTGTGGGCTTCTTTAATTTTCCGGCTATATAATAACGATAATAACCAATAGCACTACTCCCAACAAAAACAGTTTCTACGAGTATACCGACCGGAGACCATAAAATTGTATTATGAACCAACCATAAAGTGCCACCCATAATCATCATCATGCGTAAAAATTTGTCATTATTGCTAAATGAACCAGTAGTAATAAAAACGGTTGCTAAAAAGCCTAAAATACTTAAAAAGCCAATATAACTGTAAATAGTAATAAATAAACTAACACAAAGTGAAGCTGCAGCCATCCATTGAAACTTCCACTTAATAGCAATTAAAAATCTAATACTAGAAAAAAGAAAAATGTAACCTGCAGTGGGTTGGTCTAGTAACAAATAATGAAATCCGTTAAATAAACAGCTAATAGATAAAAGAGCTAAAATACGATTTTTATTCTTCAGTTGCATTGCATAACATTCGATAGCTAAAGTTATTGAAACGAGTAGCTGTGAAAGTAAAAAATCTGACATAAAACTTCCTAAAATGATAACAACTATAGAAATAAGCAAAACCTCATAACTCCTACTTAAGCGACGAAATTATTGCTTAAAATTTAAAGGAACGAGTGTTTACCGTATTTTAATGCGTCTGTTTGAGCAAATCGTTATGTATCTTTTTCGGTAGTTTTAACGTTTTTATTTTGTTCCAATTGTGCGACTTTAGCATTTAACTCTGTAAGCGATTTTTGAATATCCATTAATACAGGATTAGATTTAGAGTGATTTCTAATTTCTTCTTCACGAAAACCAAGTCTAGAATCTAGGTAGCCGATAACCAAAGAAGCCAACACAAATATGACTAAGATAATCGGTACTGCAATCAATGGGCTATTAAATACAAATTCAGTTACAGGGTTGTCACCTAGGGATTTTATAAAAACGAAAATTATAAGCAAAAATTGTACATAACCAATATACATTTTTGAACGATCTATATAGACCTTCCATCGAATCAAAGACTTTTTATTAAACCGTGAACTCAAGACAACTCCTTGTGAATATAACGCCTCACTTAGAGGCAAATGATAGTTGGATAAAATATGTGATACAGGCGAAAAATCAACTGTTATTTGTTCTGCTTAAGAGACTTATATTCACTTTACTTCCAAATCAAAAACAACACTAATTGAAGACGTAAAACTAATTGATGTTTGTAAATACCTGCCTGGTACTAAATCATCGGGATCAATTCGAGAACCAGTTACCTCTATCCGCTCGATTCCACCTGTTCTATAGCCGTAGTTAAAGCTATTCGAACTGGAGTTTATACTGTAAATCTTACCTAGTTCAGCGCCGAATGCTTTAGCAAGTGATGCCCCTTTATTTTTGGCGTTTTTTACTGCTAATTGATTTGCTTCGTCTCTTAGTTCTTTCGCTTTTGACGATAAAAGCTGAATATCCTCAATTTCATTTATTTCAACACTAAGTGCAAAATCGATAAAATCATTCATTCTGGCGATATTAGTTAAAGTAACTTTTAATGTTCTAGTCGCGACGTAACCTGAAATGATCTCTACATCGTCATCTGTATAAGTAATATGTGGTTCAGTAAGTAAACTTGAGGCTGATATTCCACTCTCTTTCACATCAAATTTATCAATACCGTCGAGCAATTGGTTAACTCTTTTATCTACTTCTTTCTTTGAGTCTATAGCTTTATTTTTAATACTTTTTACTTCAAAAGTAATTCTAACGGAATCTGGTATTGTTGTGACTTTTGCTGTTCCGTTAACCGAAATATGCCTATTTGCAGGCAAACTAGAATTGGCTTCTGACATCATAGAAAACACTATTAAAATAATTAGACTAAAAATTTTCATCGAACCTCCTTGTGAATATAACGCCTCACTTAGAGGCAAATGATTGTTGGATAAAATTAATGACACAGGCGCAAAAACAACGCTTATTTGTTCTACTTTAGATGTTTTTTATTTGCCAGATAAACACCATACTGCAAATTCATTACCACTAGGTTCAATAAAGTGAAATCGACTCCCTCCAGGAAATGAGAAAATGGGCGTAGATATTTCGCCTCCAAATGACTCTACAGTAGATTGAGCTTGTTCCAAATCCTCTGTTAATAATACGAGCAAGGCAGATCCATTTGAAGCTAACGAAGACAAATCGGATTTGTAGAACCCACCGTCCAACCCTTCATCAGTAAAAGCAGTATATTCAGGACCGTAATCAGTAAAGCTCCAACCAAAAGCGTCCCCAAAAAACTTTTTTGTCGCAGGTATATTTTTGGCGGGAAATTCTACATAGTTCAACTTTAAATTTTTCGACATAACATAAATCTTTTTGATCCATAACGCCCCATTAAGAGGCAAATAATATGGTTGCTAAAATGAAGCGAGGCGAACAGCTTCTGCTTTAATGACTTGTTATATTTCAATTAAGCACTCTTTCTGAAGCTTTGACCTCTTTACCAATTTCAAGTTTTACTGACTTGAATTCGTCTTCTGATATTACTTTTTTATCCAATAACCATTGAAATTTATTTAATTCATTTTGGGAATCATTTTCATAATTCACTGATCCATACCAGATTTTCCATTGTTTCTTTCGACGCGAAGATATTTCATCAAGTATTTTAGAATGTTGAGCGTCCTTGATTATAAATATACGCCCCGTCTCAGCATCTACAATCGTATAACTTGTGGTTTTATAACGGTATGTTATTAGACATATGATCCCAAGAGTTAACCACATTGAACCTGAAAAACTTCCCGACTCCATGAGCCGATTAGCTATTTGAAAAACGCCTATTAACACCCACAAAATTCCGACATTTCTAAACCATTCGTTCTTTTCTTCAAACTCATCAAAGTCTTCATCAGAGATAGACCCATAATCAGTCGAGAAAATTTTCTTCCCTGATGTACCTTTCAATGAATATTTTAGTTTGTCTTCACCGAATTCAAATATTGTTTGATTAGATGATTTTTTTTGAGTTAACTCCATAACTTTCCTTGAAAATAACGCCTCACTAGTAGGCAAATAATATGTTGATTAAAATAAACGACGCACGAGCAAAAACCAACTGTTATTTGTTCTTTTTGAGTGGCTTTTAGTTATACATTATCTACACATTCTAATTTGTCAGAACTAAAACACACGTTTACCTGATATTGCAACATACATTGCAAAAAAACCAAGTAACGAATAAATCCATTCAAAGTAGTTAATTACTTGGAAATTGCCATTTAATGCCATAGTGCCAATCATATATGCTAAAAATAATGAAGGAATAGCAAATACACCTAATAAAAGTCGCATATTTAAAGGTAACTTATCACTCTTATTTTTCGTTTTCATTACTCATGTTTTCCTTTGTGAATTTGGCATAGTGCCACAAATTTATAAACTGTATAGCTAACGTCCAATTAACAGGCAAATGATACTTGGTTAAAATAAGCTACCAAGGAGAAAAAACCAACTGTTATTTGTTCTTTTAGGTGACTTGTATGTCTTTCAGTTTCAAAGCTTATTAGTGCTATCCACATTGAATTTACTATAACAGAAACTAAATTGAATAAGGCTTTCCAAAAGTAGGAATAATTACTTTTAGAGGATCCATGTTTAATTTCTTAACTTCTTCTTGAAGAGTCTTTATTGGATCATTATACCCCTCATCAGTTAACTTAAAAGTTCCAAAGTGAATCCCGATCATCTTTTTACTTTCAAGGTCTTTAAATGCTTGTAGAGCATCCTTTGGGTTAAGATGAGCATCTTTCATGAACCATCTAGGTTCATAAGCACCAATGGGAATCAAAGAAAGATCTGGTGCTCCGAGCTTATCTTTAATTACTTTAAAGAACTTCCCATAGCCTGTATCACCAGCAAAGTAGATCTTATGAGAATTTTCAATATAGAACCCACCCCAAAGCATTTCTCTTTTATCGAATATACCTCTAGCCGACCAGTGCTGGGAGGGTACAAAAGTAATCTTAGTTTTATTAGCGGTGATACTTTGCCACCAATCCAAGTCGATAGCGGTTTTAATTCCGTTATCTTCTAAAAATGACTTAGTTTTTAACCCTGCAACGAATTTGGGGCCATCTCTATCGTTTAAGCGCTTGAGCGTATCAAGATCTAAATGATCATAATGATTATGTGATATAAGAACGATATCTATTGTAGGTAGATCATCAAAAGCAATAGCAGGTTTTACGACTCTTTTGGGCCCAGCAAATTGAACAGGCGAAGCTCTTAGTGAATAATGAGGATCTGTTAATATGTTTAAATTATCGACCTGAATAAGCACTGAAGCATGGTTGATTACAGTAATAATTGGCGTTTCTGACCGTTGGCTAGCAGGTGTAAACTGTTTGGAGTCAACTTTATCTGGCCAAGGAGTTGATTCACTTATACTCCCCATTTGCCAACTGAGCAGATCAAATAGACTTTTATCATCAAATGGCTCGATATTATCAAATTTAACACCATCAAAAGGGGCGTTAGTTTTAGCATGTGGTTCAGATGTGCAGGATGAGAGTAGAACGATAAATATTAACGATGATAATTTCTTCATTTAGCTGGCCTATTTTTATTTTTTTTAGTTAAAACCAAAAACATTACGTACCCTTTATATTTAAAGATCAAATTAAAGGTTAATGAAAATATATTCAACATTTAAGAATGCTCCATTTAAAAGATTGGAACAAATTTATGAAAGTAAACTTGAAGAAGCAGCAACTAAATGAGGAATGAATAAAATGAAATAAGAAACGACATCCATACTTTTTTGTAAACCTAACGCCCCGCTAGGGGAAGTTTGTAGTTGGCTAAAATGTTGAACTGAGTGAAAATCGTCCCCTTGAGCGCCCAGTTAGAGCTATATTAATGCATACTTGACTGTGAGTTCTCTTTAAGAAGTAGTAAACACGTAACTAAGTAAAGAGGAATGAGAGCCAAAAAGAATAGCAAAAACGAATGGAAACCAATTGGGAATTAATTGAAGTACTAAGATAAGCACTGGCCAATATAAAAATTGAGCACAGGCTAAAACTGTGGCCAAGTTTGATAATGGCGGAAATTTAGCAAATGGATTAACTTTGAATATTTTTGAGATAAAGAAAGCTATTGGAAATGTACTACCCGTAATAAAGATAACCATTAACAATGCCTGCCTTTGTGGCAGAAAATTAATGGCTAGAGCACAAAAGCAAATTACGATTAACCCAGCAAATGGGAAACCGATCCCTTTTTTAGTAAAACGTATAAATTCATCTCTATTGTCCATAACATCTCCAGAAATTGGCTTGTAACTCTAACGCCCCATTAAGAGGCAAATTGTAGCTGGCTAAAATGTTGAACGGAGTGAAAACAGCCAGCTACAATTTTTTCCGTTTGAAGCGCTTGTTATGTGGCTATTTAGACATACTTATAAAAGGTGACGCATTTAAGAAGCCACGTTGTCTCCCGCCGCAATCATCATCTGCCACAGTAAGGTATACTTTTCCTTCCCATTTTTCCCAAACATATATTCCAACTTCAACATCCTCATGCTCTGATTCTGAAAGACAAGCTCTCGGACTGTAGTGGCATAGTTAATTTGGCCACCTAATTAGAGGTGTTATCATACACCTCATCAAACTTTAGGTGACACTATGAAAAGAAGAACAAGACCCAATTTTACACCAGAATTCAGACTTGAATGTGCT